>Ga0265297_10003831_pt1 | contig 26065 bp, 31 predicted proteins | sample Munlanlwell13791_FD_192502 | JGI IMG/M metagenome (GOLD analysis project Ga0265297, IMG submission 192502) | Leachate microbial communities from a municipal landfill in Southern Ontario, Canada - Leachate well 137-91 | ecosystem: Engineered > Solid waste > Landfill > Unclassified | place...
TGCCGCACTCAGGGTCCTGTTCACGGCCTGAATTTTTTCGCCGTGCACTGCGGTTTACGTCTCGCGAATTTGCAGGAATTCCCTCGGCCTTTGTGTCAATAACCCGTTACTTGATAAATCCCCTTTGTACGGGTGCATATATCCTTTCATCTCTTGCCTCGGTCAGTTCCTGCATTCGCTCGACGTAATCCCTTGTGCACCGATAAGGGATAGCAGGTATTGCCGAAAAAATTCTAATGGCCGTTCACAGTACCCTTCGTGCGGCAGACACGGCGAAATTTTTCGTCTCTCATCGAAGGGGCCCCCGATGGTGGGGTATCGACCGGGACCTGAAAATCGCGAGCGGGCATGGATCCCGCCAAACACCTTTAAAAGAGTGTCTATTGATATACTAGGGCTACCCGACTCGTTTGGCGGGAGAGCGAGCGATTTTCCGGAGTCACATTTTCCTCGCCGGGGAAAATGTGACGTTCCCGGGAGATACCCCACCGGAGAGGGGACACGTGTAGGAGACGAAAAATTTTAGGGCTTGGGATAGAGGTCGAGGACCGAGGAGAGGAGGGTTTTGGTATAGGGCTGGGAGGGGGCGGAGTATACCCGGGCGGCGGGACCCTCTTCGATGATGCGGCCGCCGTGCATGACCGCGACGCGGTCGCACATGAACCTTATGACACGGAGGTCGTGGCTTATGAAGAGGTACGTCATGGAGAGCCTCTTCTGTATCGCCTTGAGGAGCGTCAGGATCTGGACCTGTATCGTGATGTCGAGGTTCGACACCGGCTCATCGCAGACGATGAATTCCGGGTCGGTCAGGACCGCCCTGGCTATGGCGATCCGCTGGCGTTCGCCTCCCGAGAATTGATGGGGATATTTTTTGAGCGAGGCCTGCGGCAGCTTCACCATATCCAATACCTCCCTCATCTTCACATCCATGCGGGCGCATTCTCTTTTCAATATCAGGCCTTCCGCCAGGATGTCAGAGACCCTCATCTTCGGGTCCAGGCTATTGTACGGGTCCTGGAATATCGCCTGGATCCTGCCTGTCGCGCGCCGGACGCTGCCCGAATCCGGCATCAGTATCCCCAGGATGATCTTGCCGAGCGTCGTTTTCCCGCAACCGGATTCGCCGACAAGACCGAAGACCTCGCCTTTTTCTATCGAGACCGTCACACCGTCTAGTACCCTGGCAAGGCCTACCGTCTCCCGCATCCGGCCCCTTTGTATGGGGAATGATTTCTTTACATCATCACACTCTATCATCATGCCAGCGCCTTTACAGATTCAAGGAGAGCTATAGTATAGGGGTCCTTCGGATTGTAAAACAACTCTTTCGTTCCGCCCGTCTCAACGATCCTGCCCCTCTGCATCACAGCCACCCTGTCGCACATCCTGGCGATTATGCCGAGGTCGTGGCTTATGAATAACATCGAGACCTTCCCTTCGCTCCTTATCTCTTCCAGGAGATCGAGTATCTTCGCCTGGACCGTGACATCCAGCGCCGTCGTCGGTTCGTCAAGGATGAGCAGCTCCGGCGAATTGACCAGCGCCATCGCTATCATCACGCGCTGCCTGGTCCCTCCTGACAGCTGGTGAGGATAGTCATGGAATATTTTGGATGGCTCGGGTATATGAACGCGCTCCAGATATTCAAGGCATAACCCCTTCGCCCCGGCCGGACCGCCCTGCCGCCTGTGCGCGATGACCGCTTCCATCATCTGCTCCCCTATGGTAAATACCGGGTTAAAAGAGCTGAGCGGCTCCTGGAATATCATGGCTATCCTTGATCCCCGGATAGAACGCAGGTCCTCTTCGCCCGCTTTAAATATGTCAATGCCGTTAAAGACGATCTCGCCGCCGGCTATGGCGCCCTGAGACGGTATAAGTTTAAGGATGGAGAGCGCCGTCATCGTCTTGCCGGAGCCGGACTCCCCTACGAGGCCGAATACCTCCTTATCCCGGATATCGAAGCTCACATCGTCGACGGCTTTCGTCGTCCCGGGCCCGGCGCCGAATTGGACCTTAAGATTTTTGACCTGCAGGATATTCATATTGTCATCATCTCCTCAGCCGCGGCTCCAACGCATCTCTCAGCCCTTCGCCCAGCAGATTATACGCCAGCACCGTAAGCAATATGAAGATGCCGGGGAATATGGTAAGCCACCACGCAACCCCGAGGGTAGATTTTCCGTCCATAAGTATATTCCCCCAGCTCGGGGTCGGCGGCTGGACGCCTATCCCGAGAAAACTCAAGCTCGACTCGACCAGTATCGCCCCGCCCATCCCAAGAGTCGCGCTCACCAGGACAGGGCCTATGGCGTTCGGTATAAGGTGTTTCATTATGATCCATGCGTCGCTTGCGCCCATGACCCTGGATGCGGCGACGAAATCCCTCTCCTTGAGCGTCAGGATCTCGGCCCTCACGAGACGGGCCACCCCCATCCAGCCGGTGGCCCCTATGACGAACATTATAGTGAATATGGAGGGCTCGAGGAACGCTATCACGGCAAGTATGAGAAAGAATGTCGGGAAACAGAGCATCACATCGACAAACCGCATTATCAGAGAGTCGACCTTCCCTCCGTAATACCCGGAGACCGACCCGAAGAAGATCCCTATCAGGACCGATATGCCGACCGCGATGAAGCCGATCGAAAGCGATATCCTGGAACCGTACACGATACGCGAGAATATATCGCGGCCGAGCGTATCGGTGCCCAGGAGGTGTCCGGCCGAAGGGCCGACGAGGACGGCACGGGTGTCCAGGGCGGTCGGATCGTGCGTGGCGATGAACGGCGCAAGCAAGGCAAAGAGGAGCATGATCATTATGAATACAAGTCCCCCAAAAGCCGCCCTGTTCCCGATCAGCTCTTTCATAGCTTGCCCTCGCTTATCCTTATCCTTGGGTCCGCGTACGAGTAAGCGATGTCGGCGAGGAGGTTGCCCAGGAGCGTAAGGATGGCCCCTATGGACAGGACCCCCATTATGGTCGAGTAATCCCTCGCCATTACGGAATCATAGAAGAGCCGCCCCATACCGGGTATGGAGAATATCGATTCGAATATGACGCTCCCGCCTATGAGGCCCGGCACCGAAAGACCGACGATAGTTATCACCGGGAGGAGGGCGTTCTTCAGGGCATGTTTGTATATGACCTGCTTCTCCGTAAGGCCCTTGGCCCGGGCCGTGCGTATATAATCCTCATCTTCCACGCCTATCATCGCCGTGCGCATATACCTGGAGATGCCGGCAAGCCCTCCGAAAGCCGAAATGGCAACGGGAAGGATGAGGTGCCTGGCGATATCGGCCGCCTTGCCCAGGAAAGTGAAGTATTCAAAATCGAGCGACCTTATCCCCGATACGGGGAGGAGTCCCAATCTTATGCCAAAGAGGCTCATGAGGAGGAGAGCGAGCCAGAACTCAGGCGTAGAGAACCCGATGAAGACGCCTACCGTAGTGAGCCGGTCCGCAAAGGACCCCCTCTTTACCGCGGATAATATCCCTATCGGTATGCCTACGGCCAATATGATCGCGAGGGAAAGGAAACTTATTAAGAGCGTTACCGGTATCCTCTCCATGATCTTTTCCGAGACGGGCCTGTCATCAACGTACGACCGACCAAAATCGAAGACCATAAACCGCCTGACCCATTCCAGATATTGGATGTGGACGGGCTTATCCAGGCCGTAAAGCTTCTCCACCCTGAGGCGCGCCTCATAGGATATCTTCGGGTTGAGGTCCGACTGTATGCCGGTGGGCTTGCCAGGGGCAAGGTGGATCACGAAAAACGAGATCACCGTTATGCCGAAGAGCACCGGTACCAGACCCAATAGACGCCTTATGATATAGCGGGCCATATATTATTTTTTTATGACCTTGAACGACTGATGTACCTTATCGCTCTTCGCGGAACCTGTATAGACCTGCCGGAGCGACCAGGTGTAGACCATCCCGTCACGGAACATATCCGCCTTCAGAGTGACGGAAAATTCATCGGATTTGGTACGGCGCTTGAGTATCAGCGAAGAGTCGAGCATCGCATATCCTTCATACAACCGGAAGTCATAATATGCCCGCCTCATGGAGTCACCCTCATGCGGGCTCCATTTGAATTCGAGTTCGCCCTTTCCGGTAAGGACCACTTCTTCGGTGGCAGGCGATATCAGACGCGGCGCCGGCACCATCTCGAATTCACTCTGGAGCCGGTATCGCATGGCAAAGAGCGGTTCGGTCAAGAGCGCCAGGGCCGCAACGGCTAAAAAAATGGTCCTTTTCCTCATATCTCCTCCGTATCTTTATCGAGGCACCAGGTCACAATAGTAGAAACGCCCGGCCCTGACGACGACTTCACCCTTTTCCCACAGGACCGGCTCCTTGAATATCGGGCCTTCATAGACGAACGAATGGAATTCCCCGTTCTCCCCGCACGGGTCGACCGACGGCGGAAGGTCTTTAAGGAACTGCCTGTCGAACTCCCTTCCTGCAAAACTTCCGTCCAGGGCATCGGAATCGACGCATGTTATGACCGCCTTAAATCCGCGGGATATGAACTCGCCGGCAAGCGCCGCCGTATCGCCTTTCCATAACGGGAATATGCCTTTGAGGCCCAGTTCAGCCAGCTTATCCTCCCTGTACTTCCTGAGGTCTTCCAAAAATATATCTCCGAAGGCAACGGAAGAGACGCCTCGCCCGATACTCTCTTCGAGGAAGGCCCTCATCTTCGACTCATACTCATCGCATGAAGAGCTCTCTGATATATGGACCGTCCCCAGGCCTATGCCCATAGAGAGGGCCTGTCGCTCCAGGAGGACCCGCCTCACGCCGTGCATGCTTATCCTGTCATATGGCTCTGTCACGGTGCTCAAAAGGAGGTCGATCTCTTTTGAGCCGTCACCCGCCATCCTGTGAAAGGCGAGCGCGCTGTCTTTGCCGCCGCTCCAGGCCATGATGACCTTCTCTCTCTTCTTCACCTGTACCTTCGGTCTTTCCCGGGCACATACCACCGTATGAAATTATAACCGATCCCTATCTTTGACGCCTCGACACCATGGAACCTCTTATGGACTACGGGCAGCATCTCGGGCGCGTACAGGAAGAGGTACGGCTGGTCATCGTATATGAGCCGGTGTATTTCGCGGTATATGGCCTCGCGCCTTGGCCGGTCAAACGTCCTCCGTCCCTCGTCCAGCAGTTCATCCACCTTATCGTTCCTGTACCCTACGAAATTGAACTCTCCCTCCCCCGTCTTCGATGAATGCCATATGTCGTAACAGTCGGGGTCGCGCGAGAGGAACCAGCCCATCAGCACCGCCTCAAAACGCCTCTTATCTATGAACTCGTTTATCATGGCGCTCCATTCGAGCACCCTTATCTTCATCCGTATGCCCACCGACTTTAAGGAGCGCTGTATCATCTCGGCGCATCTCAACCTCTCGGAATTACCCTGGTTCACAAGGACCGTGAACTCAAAATCCCTCCCGTCCTTCTCGACCCATCCGTCGCCGTCGGAATCCCGCCACCCGGCGAGCGACAAGAGCTCTTTCGCTTTCGACGGATCGCAGGGGGCGGGCTTCACATCGCCGTTGTAGGCCCATGAATCCGGGACGAACGGCCCGGTCGTCACCTTTGCGAGCCCGAAGAATATCGTATTTACCATCTCCTCTTTATCTACGGCGTAGTTTATCGCCTGCCTCACCAGCGGGTCCCGGAACTTCGGGTCCGCGAGGTTGTATCCCATATAGGTGAACCCGAAACTCGGATACCTGAATTTTTGGTAATGATCCCTGAAAAATAGACCGTCGGTCTGTCTCATATACTGGAGAGGCGTGAGCATGGACAGGTCTACCCCCTGGGTCTCCAGCTCAAGAAATATGGTGGACTCGTCCGGTATTATCCTGTATATATAACGGTCGATGTATGGCCTGCCCTCGAAATAGTCATGGTTGGATACGAGCTCTATCTTCTCCCCCGTCTTCCAGGACCTGAACTTATAGGGTCCGGTCCCAACCGGGTTACGGCCGAAACCGGTACTGTTGAGATCTTCGCCCTTAAGTATATGCTCCGGCATGATCCACATGCCCCAGCTCGATACGGCAGGCGAGAACGGCTCTTTGTATGTGACCTTTACGGTATGATCGTCGGGCGTCTCAAGGGACCTCACCCGCTCAAAGTCGCCGCTATAGGGTGTCTTGACGGCCGGGTCTACGAGTCTCCTGTACGTGAACTCCACGTCTTTCGAAGTGAACGGCACGCCGTCATGCCACCGCACTCCCTTTCGCAGATGGAACGTTATGCCAAGGCCGTCGCCGGAGACCTCCCAGCTCTCTGCCAGGTCCCCGGTAAGGTTGATATCCTTGTCATATTTTACAAGGCCGTTGAATATCATGCCGCAGACGTCGCTTGAGGCGGAATCGGACGCAAGTATGGGAAGAAGGGTGCGGGCGTCGCTGATAGAAGCGACGACTATAGCGTCGCCGTAAGAGGGGCCGTCATCTCCGGAGGCATGTACCGCGGCGCTCAATAAAAAAAATACCGCCAAAAGTATCGGCGGTATAGATGACGATCTCTTATATACCTTCATGGGGAATATTCCCCTTTTAATAATCGAACGGGCCGGTATCCGGTAATGGTTGAGGCGTGCCCGACTGGGTCATGGGCATCCTGACCGTCTCTTTAGCGACAAGAGAACGCCCTCTATGGCTCGTCATTACACCCAGGGTGAGGCAGGTCAGGATATAGACGATGGCTGAGATGGCCGTCGCCCTGGTCAGGAATAAGGATGTCTTCGTCCCGAAAAGGGTCTGGGTCGAGCTCCCGCCGAACGATTCGGAGAGGCCCCCTCCGCGCCCTGCCTGAAGCAGGATGACCGCTATCAATACCAAGGAGACCACTATATGTATCGCTATCACAAGTCCGTATAACATGGTTTCACCCCGTTCTTATAAACAATTTTTGACTATCCCGGAGAAAGAATCCGCCTTCAGGCTCGCTCCCCCCACGAGCGCGCCGTCGACGTCTTCCTGCGAGATAAGCTCTTTTATATTGTCCGGCTTCACGCTCCCGCCGTACTGTATCCTGACCTTTTTGGACAGCTCCTCATCGTACATCTTCTTCAACAGGTCCCGGATATACCTGTGGACCTCCTGGGCCTGCTCTTTCGTCGCATTGACGCCGGTGCCTATAGCCCATACCGGCTCATAAGCTATCACGGTCCGTAACATATCGCTCTTGGGGATACCGGCGAGCGAGTTCTCCACATGGTCCCTTATAACGTCGAACGTCTTCCCGGCCTTCCTGTCCTCAAGCCTCTCGCCCACGCATACGATCGGCGTAAGCCCTTCTGCCAGGACCGCCTTCGCCTTGCTGTTCACCGTCGCATTCGTCTCCCCGAAGTATTGCCTCCTTTCGGAGTGGCCCACTATCACATACTCGCAGCCGGCGGATTTCAGCATGGCGGCCGAGACCTCACCAGTAAAGGCGCCTGAATTCTCCCAGTAAACATCCTGGGCCCCTAACCTTATATTCGTGTCTACGATCAGATCATGCACATCGCTCAATGACGTAAAGGGCGGGCATACTACGATCTCTATCTCCGAGATATCATAAAGCGAGCGCTTCAGCATGTTGACGAGCTCTACGGACTCGGGTATCGTCTTATTCAGTTTCCAGTTGCCGGCTATTATTATCTTGCGCATATTGTCCGCCTACTTATCCTGCAACGCATCTATGCCCGGCAGTCCGCGGCCTTCCAGGTACTCAAGAGACGCCCCGCCGCCGGTCGATATGTGGGTCATCTTCTTTTCCAGCTTGAACTTCGATATTGCTGCCGCCGTATCGCCGCCGCCTATTATCGTTGTGGCCCCTTTAAGGTTGGCCAGGAATCTCCCGATCTCCTCTGTGCCCTTGGCAAACTTATCCATCTCGAACACCCCGAGAGGGCCGTTCCATACGACGGTCTTTGCGCCCTTGAGATTATCCTTGAATATCTTTACCGTCTTCGGTCCTATATCCAGACCCATCCAGCCGTCAGGTATATCCTCTCCGACCATCCTCACATTGGCAAGCGCATCGAACTTATCGGCGATGACGTTATCTACGGGAAGGACCATGGGGATATTCTTCTTCGCCGCCTTATCGAGGGCCGCCTTGGCTGTTTCGAAGCCGTCCTTGTCCAGCTTTGACGAGCCGATCGTCTTCCCCTTTGCCTTCAGGAATGTATAGGCCATACCGCCGCCTATCAGCAGGACATCCACTTTATCGAGCAGGTTGTCTATCACCTTTATCTTGTCCTTGACCTTTGCGCCGCCCAGTATAGCGACGAACGGCCTCTTAGGGTCGGAGACGGCGTTACCGAGGTACTCTATCTCTTTCTCCAAAAGGAACCCGGCTGCGGAGGGCAGGTATTTCGTTACGCCCTCCGTTGAGGCATGGGCCCTGTGGGCCGTGCCGAAAGCGTCATTTATGAAGATCTCGCCCAGCGAGGCAAGCTCCGCGGCAAAACCGGCATCGTTGGCCTCTTCCTCCGCATGGAACCTCAGGTTCTCCAGGAGTATGATATCATTCTCTTTCATGGCCAGGACCGTCTTCTTGACTTCCGGGCCTATGCAATCCTTGAGCGCCGTGACGGGCCTCTCCAGAAGCTCTCCCAGCCGCTTCGCAACAGGGGCAAGGCGCATCTTCTCGACGACCTTGCCGTCCGGCCTTCCTAAGTGGCTCATCAATATGACCTTAGCGCCTTTATCGAGGGCATATTTAATGGTTGGGATGCTGGCCCTTATCCTGATATCGTCGGTTATCTTAAGATTATCGTCCAGGGGCACGTTGAAATCGACCCGTATCAATACACGTTTCCCCTTCAGGTCCATATCCTTTATCGTCTTCTTCGCCATATCTTCCTCTCCTTAATATAGTAAGAGTATTAAATTATAATGGCCCCTCAGGGGATTGTCAAGAGAGAAAATTTTACTTGAAGACGAACCCTGTCTGGATGGACCAGAAGAGGAGGTCAAGTTCGGGCATCGGGATACGGATATCTCCGGCGAAGCGGCGCATCTTCTCCTCTATCTCCAGGTAGGTCTTCCGGGAGCCCAGCGAGGAAGGGATCCTCTGTATGACACCGTATCTTTTCAGGTTCTTCAGTATATGCCTGTCGAGTATGGCGATATCGTCTCCGAGGCCTATATTACGCAGGAAGTGGCTCGCCTCCTTGTAGCCCAGCCCCTTGACGTTCTCTACCAGCCATTCCCTTGTATCCTGTACGCGCCCCGGCTCGATCCGGCTCTTGATATCGAGCCGGCCTCCGGGTCCGGATGAGAATAGCCGGCGCGCCCCCACCAGGAATAAGGCCTTCTTATTATGGAATCTGACCTTGCCCCTGATCTTCGGCCTTACCTCGCGCGCGCCCCCTTTCAGGAGGAGCCCGGTATCTTTAAGCTCGCGTATCGCCCTGTCGCAGAGGACGGCATTGGCATTAGCCGTGAAGAGACAAAAACAGAGCTCCCCGAATATATCTCTGTCCGGGCGTCCGCCGAGAGAGCGGAACTCCCCCAGGCGCCTCTTTATCTCGGCCTTTCTCTTATTATACTCTCCGGCTAAAAATTCTCTGTCACTCTTCATGGGATCGAAATATATCCTGGCGGGTCGTGTCAACGGCTCTTATTAAGGTAGCGGAATGCCCCCAGAGCGGCCTTGGAGCCCTCGCCTGCGGCGATGACGATCTGTTTCTCCGGGACATCCGTTACGTCGCCGGCGGCGAATATGCCCGGCACGCTCGTTTCGTTATATGAATTGACCTTTATCTCTCCGCGCTGGTTCTTCTCGACATCGGGAGCGATACCGGAATTGGGTATGAGGCCTATCTCCACGAATACGCCTTCGACCGGGACCGTCTCTTCCCTGCCGCCGCGCCTTATTTTTATGCCGTTCACGAACTTCTCTCCCGTGACGGCCGTAACTTTCGTGTCGTTCAGTATCCTGGCGATCGGGCTGGCCTCGACCTTATCCTTCATCACGGCATCGCCCGTCAGGGCGGGCGCTATATTGACCACGTGGACGAACTTCGCTATCTTGATCAGCTGAAGCGCCGCGTCCAGGGCGGAGTTACCGCCGCCTATCACGGCGACATCCTTTCCGGAAAAGAGCGGCCCGTCGCACGTAGCGCAGTAGGTGAGCCCCCTGTTCTTGAACTCCCTCTCTCCGGGCACGCCGAGCTCGCGCGACTTCTTCCCGGACGCTATGATGACCGTCTTCGCCTCATACGTCCCCTTACCGGTCCTGACCGAGACCGTGGGGCCGGTCTTCTTAACCTCGATCACCCTCTCCCCTTCTTTCAGCTCGACGTTATAGCGGCGCATGTGCTCTTCGAACTTGTTGACGAGATCGGGACCGGTTATGAACTGGTATCCGGTGTAATTTTCGATATCTCCGCTCCATCCCGTCTGGCCGCCTATATCCTCGCTTATGACCATGAAATCAAGTTTTTTTCTCGCGGCGTATACGCTTGCGGTTATGCCGGCAGGTCCCGCGCCGGCTATTATGAGGTCCAGTATCTTCTTCTCTGCCATGATCTGTGCCTTGTGTTATAAACGCGAAGCTGTCTCCCGCGCCTTTGACCGGGCTTCCGATATCTTCGCCTTGCATACGTCCGGTCCGAGCGCGTCCATCGGCTCGGCATTGATAAAGGTCATGTCGCTGATCCCCGCAAAACCGAACGCCGTCTTAAGGTACGGCTCCTGTAGATCATAAGCGCGCGCCGGGCTGGAAGGGCCGTAGTCGCCTCCGCGGCTCGTTATTACGACCATCTTCCTCCCCTTCACAAGCCCCTCCGCGCCCTTATCGGTATATCTGAAGAGATACCTGGGTTGGAGGATCACATCTATATATTGTTTGAGGGTGTACGGGATACTGAAATTCCACATTGGGGTAGAGACGAGATAGATGTCGGCGGCAAGGAAGCGTTCGATATGCCTCTCTACCTCCTTCCATGCGGTCTTGAGCTTTCCCGTGAGGTCACGGCCGCCGAGCAGGACATACTTACCTTCAACGACCTGTACGGTGAGTGACGGGAGCTTTTCCGTAGAAACGTTCAGTTCATCTACGGCGCAGTCCGGATACTTTTTCTTCAGCTCTTCCAGGAATACTGCGGATACCTTGAGCGTGCGCGAATCGGCTCCCCGAGGCGTAGCTATTATGTGCAGTAATCTTTTCACAGGCCCAGTCCTCCCATCCGATGCCCTATATCCCCAATGCCTCTTTTATCCGTTCCTTATCGAACCCTACTATGATATCGCCCTCTATATCGATCACCGGCACCCCCATCTGCCCCGATCTCCTCATCATCTCCTGGGCCTTCTCCGGATCTTCGGATACGTCGATATCCTCGAATACTACATTATTATCTTTAAGGAACTGCTTGGCGCGTATACAGAAAGGGCAGGTCGATGTCGAATAGACCGTCACTTTTTTTGCCATATCTTCACCTCACTATATTTTTTAACTCTATCATGTCGTCTATAACGTAATCCGGCCTGAGCGGCTCGACGTCCTCCCTCTTCCCCAGGCCGTACGTCACCCAGCATGTCCTTATACCGGCATTCTTCCCGGTATTTATGTCTATGGCCATGTCGCCTATGATCATGGCCTTATCTTTATCCGTCGCAGTACCGGAAAATAACCTCTCCAGTATGCACGCCGACGGCTTCATGCAGCTTTCATCGTCGCCGCCTATGATATCCTCGAAGTGGGCCCGGATGCCCAGTTTGCCAAGCGTCACATCCGCAAAGCGCGCATACCTGTTGGTCAGGATAAATTTCCTCTTGCCCTTAAAATGCTCGAGCACCTCTTTAACGTGCGGATAGAGCTTCGAGGTATCGGCCGGGTGTTCCAGGTAATAACCGCTGAATGCCTCGAGCACCCGTCCCGCCATATCCTGGCGGCTCTCCCCCAGGCACTTCCTGACAAGGTCGCTTACTCCGGTGCCTATATGCGCCGTGATCTCGGCGGGCTCTTTTTTAGGAAGGCCTGCCGAGGCCAGGGCAAAGTTCATCGCGTTGGCGATATCAAGGCGCGAATCAACGAGCGTCCCGTCTACGTCGAAGAGCAGGACCTCGCACGCTGTAAGGGCCATCTAACCTTTAAGGTTCTCGAACATCTCCTCGTGGCCGATCTCTTCGCCCATGATGTGCGTAGCCAGCTGGTATGTATCGTGGTCTTTGCCGAAGGTCTTCTTCGCGATCTTGTTATATACCTCGATCGCGCCCGCCTCGGCCGTCGTCACGATCTTTATTATTGCATCGTAGTCGGCAAGGTCCTTCATCACGCCCGGGTACGGCGCGTTCGCGTTCTTGGCAAGGTCGCTTATGTTATTTACCGGAAGGCCTCCAAGCTCGATGATCCTTTCGGCCAGCTCCTGGGCATGCTCGAGCTCGTCCTTTGCTATCTTATTGAGGAATTCCGCCATATCCTCATACCCTTTACCCTCTACCGCCTGTGCCATGTACCACCATGCGTAATAGGCGAGCCATTCGTCGCAATACGCCTTATTCAGGTCCTTTATCAGGTCCTTCAGGTTGACCTCTGCGCCTGCTATCTCTCTCGACTTCTTTCCCATATCCTACCCCTTTCTTTTTTTTACAGCTTCTTTCCGAACTCCAGGCCGTACTCGTAACACCGTTTCCGCTCGCCTTCATCAGGGACATATTTACAGGATAATAAAGGCTGCGCTATCTCCATTCCCCCCTCTTTAAGCCCCTTCTCTACATTCTCCGCCGCGCCGCCGCCCCAACCGTACGAACCGAACGCCGCAGCGATCCTGTTCTTCGGCTTCAGCCCCTTCAGAAGCTCCAGAAAACCGGCTATCGCCGGAAGCATATCGTTATCGTGCGTTGACGACCCTATGAGATATCCTTTGGCATCCAGCATCCGGCCTATCACTTCCGTGCGGTCGGAGGCGTTTATGTCGAAGAGCTTGACGTCGACGCCGGCGTCTGCGATGCCCTCCGCGATGAGCCGGGCCATCTTCTCGGTGGAGCCCCACATCGTCTCGTACACTATCACCGCCTTCTTCTTCGTCTCGTTCCTGGCCCATGAGATGTATGCCTTCACTATCTTCATGGGGTCCTTGCGCCATATTATACCGTGGCTCGGCGCTATCATATCGAACGGGATATCCATCTTCTGTATATCCTCGATCTTTTTCAGTATCACGGAGCTGAGCGGCAACAGTATATTGGCGTAATATTTCGCGGCCTCGTCCATCAGCTCTGCCTCGCTCACCTCGTCGTCGAACCTCTCGCTTGTAGCGTAATGCTGGCCGAAAGCGTCGTTGGGCAGGAGGAGCGACTCTTCGCGGCAGTAGGTGAACATGCTGTCGGGCCAGTGTATCATCGGCGCCTCGATAAAGCTCAATGTACGCCTGCCGAGCTTAAGCTTATCGCCTGTCTTCACGGTCTGAAAATCCCAATTCTCGTAATAGTTTCGATACAGGCCCTCCTTGCACTTCGCCGTCCCGTATACCTTTGCCTTCGGACAGAGCTTCATCAGGGCCGGCATGGCGCCGGAATGGTCCGTCTCGACATGGTTGGCTATCACGTAATCGATCTTCCCGGGAGGCACTATCTCCCCTATCTTCCTTATCATCTCGTCCGCGAACGGGCCGTAAACGGTATCGACCAGCGTTATCTTATCGTCGATTATGAGATACGCGTTGTAGGTAGAGCCGCGCCGGGTCGTATAAGTGTGGCCGTGGAAATTCTTCACGTTCCAATCGACGACGCCTACCCAATAGATGCCTTTCTTTATTTCACAGGGCCTCATAAGCGATCACCCCTCTTTCACGAACTGGCTCTTGTCGGCCCCGCATACCGGGCATACCCAGTTATCCGGGAGTTTCTCGAACGGCGTGCCGGGCGCAACGCCTCCGTCCGGGTCTCCCGTCGCGGGATCGTAGATATAGTTACAGACGACACAGCGGTATTTTTGCATGGTATTATCCTTTCCTTTTGTCTCCTCTCCTCTTATAAAGGTCGGGGCCGTATCCGGCGTCGTGCCGCGCTTGACCTGGTGATAGTAATCGTAGGTCATCGCCTTCCCCGCCTTCAGAACCTTGGACTCCGTCAATTCTCCCAGAAAGAGCGTATGGGTACCGCAATCCAGTTTTTTAATCACCTTCGCCTCTATATAACATAACGTATTGTCCAGCACGACCGGACAACCGGACGGAAGACGTATGAATTTAATATCCCTGAATTTATTCTCGCTTCGCCCTGTCTTGAAACCGAACCTTCCTATAAAAGACAGGGGCGTCTCTTCCGCGAGTATCGATATGCCGAAACGCGAACTTGACTCTATGAATTCGTGCGTCAGGTTCTTCTTATTTATGCTTATCGCTATCGTAACGGGATCGTTCGTTATCTGGAACACGGTATTGACTATCTGACCGTTGAGAAGATCGCCCTTATTGGAAGAGGCGATATACATCCCGTAATTTATATTATGAAGTACGTTGGGATCCATAAATATGCGTATTACCTTTTATACAACCCAGTAAGCTCTGCCCTGTCCAGGATATGCCCCTTCATGGCCTCTTCGACATCCTCTTTCCGGGCGCCCTCTCCCAGACCGATGCTATTGTCTAAGGCGTATATCTTGAATACGTACCGATGCGGCTTCCCCGGAGGCGGATACGGCCCGCCGTACCTGCCGGAACCGTTCGAATCGTTGGTCCCCAGTTTCCCGGGAACGCTGTCTTCCTCTATCTCCGGGATGACCGGGATATCATATACGACCCAGTGGACCCATGTGCCTGCCGGCGCGTCAGGATCATCGACTATCAATGCCATGGTCTTCGTGCCACCCGGTATGCCGTTCACGATGAGCGGCGGATTTATGTCATCCCCTTCGCCGGTATACTTTTCGGGTATCAAGGCGTTCTCTTTGAACGCCGGGCTCGTCAGCTTCATCTTATCCCCTCCTCCGGCTTCCGTATGATACATAAAAACGGAAGAGACCAATACGAACGACAGGACCGATATTCTCCAAGCCATATTTTTACGCTCTTCGGCCATAACCTGCTTTAATTAAGCGTTATCGCGGTCACCGGACATTCATCCGTGGCCTTTTTGCATGTCTCTTCGGCCCCTTTCGGGACGACGGCGACGAATGCTACCGCCTTATCGTCTTCCATCTTGAATACTTCGGGGCACGTGGCAACACAGAGCCCGCACCCTATGCATGTATCCGCATCGACTTTTGCCTTCACTCTCGATCACCCCCCTCTCTTCGGTTCATACCATCTCTTTTATGGCGGCGCGTACCTTGGCCGCCCGGTCCGTGCCTTTTCCCTGTATGGACGCGTATGCATCCTCAAATGTAGCGGCATCTCTCCTGTAGAAGGCGCCCAGGGCTATCGGGGCTTCACCATTATAATCCCATTCCCTTATTTTTTCCATCGCTCGTTTAAAATCGGAGGCATCGTGGTCTTTCAGTTCGTAGACATGTTTATCATAGTAATCGTACATATTGTAATACGTGACGCAGACCTGGAGGACATCTACGAGCGAAAACCCTTTGTGCATTACGGCTTCCTTGAATATATTTTTCAGGAGTTCCATCCCGTGCGAAGTACCTCTCGCGATGAATGTCGCCCCGCTTGCGAGCGCTATCTCCAGCGGATTGATCGGGAGCTCCCTGGTGCCGGCCGGCGTTGAGCGCCCCTTGAACCCTATCGGGGACGTGGGCGTATATTGCCCGGTGGTCAAACCGTATACACGGTTATCATGCACTATCAATGTCACATCTATGTTTCTCTTGGCGGCAAATATGAGGTGCTCAAGCCCCTCGCCGTAGGCGTCCCCGTCGCCTGAAAAGCAGATGACCTTCATGCCGGGACGGGCCATCTTTATCGCCTCCGCTACCGGGAGGACCCTCCCGTGCAGCGAATAGAAACTGTTCACGTTCAGGTAGTCGGCTATCTTAGCGTGGCATCCGATGCCCGACAATATCACTATATTCTCGAGAGGCGTGCCTTCGTCCTTCAGCGCCCCCAGGACGCTCTTGACGGCATTCAATATGGCAAAGTTACCGCAGCCGATGCACCATGTATTCTTCGCGTAAGTCCCCAGGTTCATCATATAAGATCCCGCACCCTCGCTTCCAGCTCATCCAGGGAGAAGGGCCTCCCGTCATACTTCAATACCAGCTTATCGACCCGGCACCCGCAGCAGCCGGCAAGGCCCGCCAGCTGTCCCGTGGCATTATTTTCCACGGCGATCACCTTCTCCGCCCCCTTGACCGCCTCGAGGAATCTCTTCACCGGAAAAGGCCCCAGGACGACCGGCCGCACCATTTTCAGCCCCAGGCGGTCTGCCGTCTCTTCGCATACACCTTTATTGGACCCCCAGCATAACAGTATCGTGGATGAATCCGTCTTCCCGGAAACCTTCACCGTTTCGTACCCCTCGAGCTCACGGCTCAGGGATTCCCCTTTCCTGAGCCGCTTATCCTGCATCTTTACGGTCATCGCCGGGTCTTCTGTAGTTATGCCGTACTCATCGTGTTCGTAGCTGTTGACTTTAACGACGGCGTCTTTACGCGGCGGGCAGACCATAGGAGAGACTCCGCTTGCGGTATCCCGATACCGCCCGTATTCGCCCGTGCCGTCCCAGGAAGGGGGGCCTTCTATCGGCATCTCTTTTATGGAATCCGGATCAAAACTATAGACGCCTTCCGCCAGTGTCTTATCGGCCAATATGATAGACGGGATCTGATATTTCATCGACATCTTCATGGCGATATGAGACCAGGAGAACGCCTCCTCGGCATCGCCTGGGGCTACGACAAGACGCGGGAACTCTCCCTGCCCCGCGCTCAATACAAAATTGAGTTCCGTCTGGGCCGTATAGGTGGGAAGCCCCGTGCTTGGGCCCGGCCTCTGCCCTACCATGATCACCACCGGCAGTTCGGCCATGCCGGAAAGGCTCAGGCCCTCCGTCATAAGGCAGAACCCGCCGCCCGACGTCCCGACGGCCACCCTCTCTCCCGCATAAGAAGATCCCGCCGCCATCAGCATCACGGCTATCTCGTTCTCGGGGTGGATAACCTTCAGCGAGAAATCATCCGCGATACCGGCAAGAAAATGGAGAAGCGGCGATGCGGGGGTCATCGGATACGCGATGAACGTATCGAGCCCGCCGTTCACCAGTCCAAGGCCGATCGCCTCGCTTCCGGTAAGTATGGGCAGCATGCCCTGAGGCAGCGTCTCTATCTTCAGGGCCCCTTTCGATGATCCGTACCCGTTAAGCGCTATCTTCAGATTGAGGTCGGCCTCTTTAGACATATTTTTCCTGGCCGTCCCCTCCAGTATATCCCAGGATACACCTATCGCCCTGAATAATGCCCCGATGGCGCATGAGTTACGCATTATGTCGATACCGCCGGATGCCTTCACCATCTGCTCCATGGGTATACCGAGCGACACAGAGACACCCGGCATACCGTCCGGCTTGGCCATATCCGAATTATAGATGACTATGGCCTCTCTCTTCAGGCGGCCCTTATGCAGGTCCAGCGTCTCCTGGTTCAACGCTATGAGTATATCGACCTTATCCGGGTGGGCTGAGATCTTTCTGTCCGACGCGCGTATAACGGAAAATGTATGTCCGCCCCTTATGAGGGAAGGGTAGTCGCGGTATATATATATCCGGTAATTGAGCCGGTTAAGGACGCGGGCGATGAGAAGCCCTGCCCTGTCTATACCGTCACCTGCCTTCCCTCCCAGGAGGATCGAAAGATCTGTCATATGGTCAAGGGTCTCTTTTAGTCCTCTATCTCTATATCTTTCGTGCCTTCCCACAGGCCGTGGAGATTGCACTTCTCCCATGCCTTCAGCGGGCCGCATGCGTGGCTGAGCTTTACCGGAACGGTGACTTTGGGTTCCGTCAATAAGGCGGATAGCCCTATCCTGAAAAGGAATGTGTCGCCCGAATATAGCTCTATCCACTCTATGAAATGTCCCTGCTCATTCGGATGGGCCTTATATTTCCCCACCTCTATCGTCACCAGGAACGGCTCATCCCTCTTCACCTTATCCGGGGCCGTGATCACCGGTATATGCTTCTGTTCCAATTCGGAAAGCGCCTTCACGTCTTTAGGCACATGGACACCGCACAGTATGTCACCTTCACACGAATATTTCGTACCTGCCATAGATATCAACCCCCTTTCAAATGATACAACGTAATTATACCACGGTCTATTTAAAAAAGGTGAGCAGTTTTGAGTCATGCTCAGGACCGGCTACTGCAACCCTCTTTGCAGTGCGCAACAGGCCTTAGCATATATCTGACCATTGTCCGCATATCTGTATCACCCCCGTCCCTTTGCTTATTTTTTAAATATATCCTTCAGGTCCGCATCTGGCGTCGTCACCAGCTTCAAATCGAACTTATCCTGGAGCACCTTGAATACGTTCGGCGTTATGAATGCCGGCGGCGTCGGGCCTATACGTATCCCTTTTATGTCGAGCGCTAGAAGGGTCAGCAGGATCGCGACGGCCTTCTGCTCGAACCACGACAGCACTAACGAAAGCGGCAGTTCATTGACGCCGCATTTGAAGGCATCCGCCAGTGCCGACGCTACGCGTACTGCCGAATAGGCGTTATTGCATTGCCCTATATCGATGAGGCGCGGTATGCCGTCTATGGAACCGAAATCGAGCTTATTGAACCTGTATTTACCGCACGCGAGCGTAAGTATGACGCAGTCACCGGGGACCTTTTCCGCGAATTCCGTGTAGTAGTTCCTGCCCGGCTTTGCGCCGTCGCAACCGCCTATAAGGAAGAAGCGCCTTATCTTGCCCGCCTTCACGGCGCCGATGATCTTATCCGCAAGACCGAGGATGGCCGTATGGTGGAAACCCGTCAATATCTTCTTCCCGGGCGTCTCCGCCAGCGGCGGGAGCGACTTCGCCTTATTTATCAGAGGAGAGAAATCCCTCCCGTTTATATGCGTCCCGCCCGGTACACCGGTGACCCCTGTCGTGAACAACCGGTCGAGGTAACTATTGGCCGGCGGTATCAGGACACAGTTAGTCGTCGCCAGGATAGCCCCGCCGAAGGCGCCGAACTCCTTCTTCTGGTCCTGCCATGCGCCGCCGTAGTTACCCGCGAGGTGTTTGAACTTCTTCAATACGGGATATCCGTGAGCGGGCAGCATCTCGCTGTGCGTATATACATCTATACCTTTACCCTCCGTCTGTTTAAGAAGCTCGTAAAGGTCGAGAAGGTCATGGCCGGTCACAAGGATGGCATGGCCTTTCTTTGTCCCGGTCTCGACTTCCGTGGGCACCGGATTGCCGAACCTGCCCGTATGGGCCCTGTCTAGGAGCTCCATCACTTTCAGGTTCATCTTCCCGCACCGGAGCACCATATCCAGATGCTGTCCCATATCAAAACTCACATTTGTTACCGTCTTGAATAGCGCCTCATGCATGAAGCTATCCACTTCCTCATCGCGCTCGCCAAGCTCCCGCGCGTGGTACGCATATGCCGCTATCCCCTTGAGCCCGAATAGCAGTATATCCTGCAGGCTCTGGATGTCCTCGTTCTTGCCGCATACCCCTCCCTTGGTACATCCGGACCCTCCCGCCGTCTGTTCGCATTGATAACAGAACATCATCCGCCTCCTTCTTTTGACCTCATCTCCCTGTATCTATTATACCGCTCGTCACCCACGCACTCCCGAGCGTATCTGCACCAGTCAAGGCACGTCTGTCCGCCTTCGCGTTTTACCATCTTACCGCAATTCTGACACCTGCCGGAGGCCTCATCCGTCCATATCTCTGCCTTCTCGCCGCAATACCGGCATTGCACCTCTTCCGGCTGCGGCTGGCTGAACTTCTGTGAACCCGGGCAGAGGGATATCATCATGACCTGCCACCTCTTATGCCTATGGTGATCTCTTCGAATTTGACGTCCCTTCCGGACGACGCTATGGCCTCTCTGGCCAGCGATACGAGCCCGAAGCAGCACGGGACCTCCATATGGGCACAGGTGACCGAACGTACGCCGTTATTCTTTATGATGGAAGCGATCTTCTCTTTATAGAACCCGGCGTCATCCAGCTTCGGACAGCCCACGAGCAGGACCTTCCCGCGCAGCAACCCGTCATGGAAATCGGGATAAGCGAACGGGACACAATCCGCGGCTATGAGGAGGTCGGCCCCTTTAAGGTACGGGGCGTTCTCGGGGACCAACATTATCTGAACGGGCCAGTTGGACAGCCGGGATGCCGTTTTACCCTTCACCCCTTTTTCCCCATGATCTTTCTTACCGCTCTTAAGATCCATCGCTTTCGAGCCGGGGCATGCGTGCTCTGCATGGCCGGCCTCTCCTTCCTCTATTATAGTGATCGCCCCTTTTGGGCAATGGCCTATACAGGCCCCGAGGCCGTCACAAAGGCCGCTTATGAGGCGCGCCTTGCCGTCTATTATCCGTAACGCGCCCTCGTGGCAGTTGGGGATGCAGAGGCCGCAGCCGTTGCACTTCTCTTCATCTATCTTTACTATCTTTCTCTTTGCCATAACCCGCCTTCCTTAATATTAGAGCAGATCCTTCACGGTAATGCGCGCCAATTCGGAGATGACGTGACCTTCTATCGCATCGAGCCTCTTCTTCAAACGGCAGGTCTTCCTGTTGGGGCATATGCCCTTCCTGAAAAGACACTCCTTAATAGTAACGGTTCCCTGGAACGCCTCGATCATATCTGTCAGGGATATCTCTGCCGCCGGACGAGCCAGCTCAAACCCTCCGCCCTTCCCGCGCTGCGACTTCAGTATCCCTTTCGACTCCAGCGTCTGAAGGATCTTGCGCAGGAACGGACGCGGCATATTAAGTTCCGCCACCAATGTAGATACGTTCACCACCTCTCCTTCATGCTTGGCCATGAAAGCGACGGCGCGTATCGAATAGTCCGTCTTCCTGGATATCAGTCCCGAATTCATCTTGGTTTGAATGATACCACATTAGTATCTTTTTGTCAAGTAAAAAAAGGGACGCCGCTCAGAAAAGCGGCGCCCCTATATCTCTCTTACAATCCCTTCTTTATCATGTATTCGATCAGGTCCACCACCCGGCACGAGTAACCCCACTCGTTGTCATACCACGCGATGACCTTGGCGAAATTACCGCCTATGACCTTGGTCATCTTGGAATCGAGAGTGGCCGAGGCCGGATAATGGTTGAAGTCGACGGATACCACGTCGTCTTCGGTATATTCGAGTATACCCTTCATCTTCCCTTCCGAGGCGGCCTTCATCGCCTTATTGATCTCCTCGGCCGTCGCCGGCTTCTTCAGCGTGCATGTCAGGTCCACCACCGAGACGTTGGGCACCGGCACCCTCATCGCGAAACCGTCGAGTTTACCCTTCAGTTCCGGTATGACTAACCCTATAGCCCTGGCGGCTCCGGTAGATGTAGGTATCATCGAGACGGCCGCAGCGCGGGCCCTGCGCGGGTCCGAGTGCGGCAGGTCCTGGACCCTCTGGTCGTTCGTATATGCGTGGATCGTCGTCATGAGCCCTTTCTCTATGCCCCACATATCGTTCAGCACCTTTGCCACCGGCCCGAGACAATTCGTAGTGCACGACGCGTTCGATATGACCGTGTGGTTCTTCGGGTCGTATTTATCCTCATTCACGCCCAGCACGATCGTGAGGTCCTCCCCTTCGGCAGGGGCCGATATGATGACCTTTTTGGCTCCGCCCTTTGTGATATGATTCACCGCGCCCTTCACCTCTTTGCCTTTTTTATTTACTCCGTCGTTCTTTATGGTAAAGAGGCCCGTCGATTCGACGACTATCTCGACGCCCAGCGCCTTCCACGGCAACTCCCCCGGGTCCTTTTTAGCAAGGACCTTGATCTCCTTGCCGTTAACGATGATCGCATCGGCGGACGCTTTGACGTTCCCGCCGGGAAAACGGCCGTGAACAGAATCATATTTAAGAAGATGCGCGAGCGTCTTCGCATCGGTTATGTCGTTGACCGCCACAAGCTCCATCGACTTCGAATTCCGTTCGAGGATAGCGCGCCCGACCATCCTGCCTATCCTTCCAAACCCGTTGATACCTACCTTCACTGCCATCGTCTTACCCTCCCTTTTGTATAAGTTCTCAAGCGACCAATCGCTTAGTAGGAAATGTTATTATATCATCTTTTTCTAAAGATGCAAGATATCTTGGATGATACGGCGGTCTTATCCCAATTTCACCTTCAGGAGGTTCTCTGCCGCTATATGAGGCGGGACCGGATTTATGTAGAACCCGCTTCCCCATTCGAAGCCGGCTATCTTGCCGAGCTTAGGCATTATCTCTATATGCCAGTGATAATCTTCCCTCTCGTGGCCGTTTATGGGAGATGTGTGTATTATGAAATTGTACGACGGGTCCGAGAGAAGTTTCTTTATGCGCGCCAGTGAATCGCGGAGAGCGCGCGCCAGGCACCTCACGCGGTCCCTGTCCGTATTCGTGAAATCGGATGAGTGCTTTTTCGGCAGGACCCACACCTCGTAAGGGAACCTCGAGACGTACGGGCAGAAGGCGATGAAACAATCGTCCTCGTATATTATCCCTTCCTTCTTCTCCTGTTCTTCGCGCACTATATCGCAGAAGACGCACCTCTCCTTATATTCATAGTACTTCGAGGCGCCGTCTATCTCCTCCAGCACCCTCTTCGGGACTATCGGGAGCGCTATCAGCTGGCTGTGGGGATGCTCCAGCGATGCGCCGGCGCTCTTGCCGTAGTTCTTGAATATAAGGATGTACTTGAACCGGCTGTCCCGGCGCAGGTCCAGGGACCTTGCGACATATGCCCACAGGACCTCTTCGGTCTCGGCGTGGGTCAGGTCGGCCATGTCCTTAAAGTGCTCCGGGGTATCGACGATCACTTCATGGGCGCCGATCCCGTTCATCATGTCGAATATCCCGATCCCCTCTTTGTCGAGCTCCCCTTCGATCCTCAGGGCCGGGAACTTATTGGGGACGACGCGCACGGTCCATCCGGGCGAATTCGGCGGTCCGGCCTTGCGGTGCGCCGCTATCTCCGGAGGCGTCAGCGCCTCGCTGCCCCAGCAGAACGGGCAGTTATCCCTCTTTTTGTCATGCGGCTCGACCCTGAAATCGCCCGGGCCGGCTATCTTATCCAGAAAGACGATCGTCCATCTTCCTGTTATAGGGTCCCGCCTGAGCTCATTCATATCAGACCCTTGCCTCTCTCACCGATCTCGCCGCGTCTTCCGGAGGGAGCGGATTGATATAAAAACCGCTTCCCCATTCGAACCCGGCAACCCGCGTCAATATCGGCAGTATCTCGAAATGCCAGTGGTAATCCCTCTCTATCGTCTCCCAGTACCCTTTCTTGCCGGCGTCCCGCCTGAACGGGGCCGCATGCAGAACGAGGTTGTAGGGAAAGTCGCCTATCACCGACCTTGTCTTCCTGAATATAAGGTCTATGAGGGAGGCGAGGTCGGGTACATGGCCCCTGTCGGTCTTATAGAAGTCGCAGGAATGGCCTTTCGGCAATATCCACGTCTCGAACGGGAACCTGGACGCAAAAGGGGCGAGGGCGATAAAATATTTCGATTCGGCTATTATGCGTTTCTGCATGGCCAGCTCCTGCCTCATGATATCGCAGAAGACGCACCTCTCTCTGTAATCGTAATAGAACTTTGCGCCGCTCAGTTCTTCCTTGACCCTCTTAAGGTTAACGGGGGTCCCGATGATCTGGGCCCTCGGATGTTTTATATGCCCGCCCCCTGCGGCCTTACCGTAATTTTTAAAGAGCATCGCGTACTTTATACGGGTATCGCGCTCCAGGTCCCGTATCCTGTCGAGCACCACGTTCATGCTCTTGACTATCTGTTCCTGTGAGAGCTCGGATTCCCTCTGGTGGCGCGGCGATTCCACTATTATCTCATGGGCGCCCCTTGCGCTCATGATATCGTACATGCCGCGGCCGTGCCTGTCGAGATCCCCCTCGATGGTGAGGAGCGGCGATATGCTCGGGATGACACGCACCTCCCACCCGGGGCCGTTAGGAGAACTGCCCGGCTTCCGTAGCGCGTATATCTCCGGGGGCGTCATCGATTCGTTCCCTTCGCAGAAAGGGCACTTCTCGCCTCCGGTGAACTCTTCTTTTTCTACCAGCCCTGAACCGAACTGGTCCGGCCGCTTGGCCCTTTCGGTGGATATGATGACCCACCTTCCTATAATAGGGTCCCGCCTGAGCTCAGGCATCTATTTCGTCTCCCTTAAGAATACCAGGAAATCGGAGGGGTTTATGACACCCAGTATGTTACCGAACTCGTCTTTCACTATTATAAGCTCGCCCTTCCTCGCCTCGACCTTCTGGAGCGCGGTCTTGAGCGACGTGTCGGGGCTCACCGTTATGAACTTGCGCTGCATCACCTTGGCCACGGAAGAGTCGAGCTCCCTTGAAAGCGCCTCCGGGACCTTCGCCACCACTTCCTTCTTTATGCTCTTCAGTTTCTCCTTTATGAAATCGTAGAGCACGGAGATCAGTATGCGCTTATAACTTATGGCTATCGGGAGGAACGGTTTCCCCTCTATGAAATTGAGATGCGCCTCAAGCGTCGACTGGCCCGTCTCCTGGTCTATCGTAAGGAGGTACCTCATGGAGCTGTCAGGTATTTCGTCTATCCTATCCTGGGGTATGGCAGCAAGGTATGAAAGCTCATATACATCGTCCAGGTCGAGGTCCAGGAATTTGTACGAGTCCTGTATGTACCTTGCCAGGTCATTGTCCTGGTCGCGGTAAACGGTCACATACTTTTCCAGGGTGTCTATGGCATCGGCGAGGAAGACGCCGAGCGCCACGTCTATATTGTACACCAGTCCGGAGGCGACTATGGCACCGTCGTCGGACTGGCCCGGCCCCACATGGTGGCGGATGTACATATATTTTATATGAGGCCCTGATACCCTGCGTTTCGTCCTCTCCTCATCGATTATCAGGCCGCAGTCCTTGTAATCATCTATATCTTCGCCGTGTTCCTGGTGGGCCAGCATCTCGCCGTCCAGCCCCATATCTTCCATTACCTTGGTATTGACGAGATAGCATCTCCCGTATCCTATATTGATCTTATATATCCCCTGCGTCTTACTGCGTATATCCGGGTCGTCGCGGAGTCCGCCCAGGTAAAGGCCCCTCAGTATATCGTGATAGTTGACGGTCCTCTCCTTGAATTGGGAGATGCCCAGGAGGGGCTTCCCGCTTCTCGTCACAAGGCGCTCGCGCGGGTCATCGGCAAGGGCGCTATCGACGAATTCGACGATCTCGTCTATCAGCTCCTGGCGCTTCGCCTTGACCATCTTCGGGCTTCTCCCGAGGGCGCGCACGACGTCATCGATCGTGGTATTGACGTAGGTCCTCTTCTGGAAGGCGCCGGCGCCGTTATGGGCGCGGCCTTCGATGGACTGCATGTAGACGAGTTCTTCTATCTTGGGCGTGGTCAGGAGCCGCTCGGAGGTCTTGAGGTTCTTGAAGTCCTGCTGTATCAGTTCGCGCGGTGCGATCTTCTTCGACATATTTCCAAAGATTATAACATATGTCCGGCGCTAAACAAACAAATTCTTCGCTGTTTAAAATTTTACGGGTCCGTCTATCCGGTCCCCTCTCCGGTGGGGTATCTCCCGGGAACGTCACATTTTCCCCGGCGAGGAAAATGTGACTCCGGAAAATTGCTCGCTCCCCGCCTCCGCATTCAACTATCAATAGACCATGTGCTACGGCGGGTCCATGCCCGCTCGCAATTTTCAGGTCCCGGTCGATACCCCACCATCGGGGGCCCCTTATAGCGCTACAAAATTTTTAGCCTACTCCGCACACAGGACGACGGCAAGAGGGGTCAGGCTACAATAGAAGAGATCGGGGTAAAATTTGGGATAAGCTATGGCTATTAAAATACTAAAATTTCACAGAGGAAATTTTAGTATGATCCCAAATTTTTATAAAGGAAAAATTTGGGATAATCTATAGGCTATTAAAATACTAAAATTTCA
>Ga0265297_10003832_pt1 | contig 26056 bp, 28 predicted proteins | sample Munlanlwell13791_FD_192502 | JGI IMG/M metagenome (GOLD analysis project Ga0265297, IMG submission 192502) | Leachate microbial communities from a municipal landfill in Southern Ontario, Canada - Leachate well 137-91 | ecosystem: Engineered > Solid waste > Landfill > Unclassified | place...
CTGCTGATACAAATCCTGTTTTGTTCCGCATGAGTCATACCAATACACTGCGTTTCCCAAACACTGCTTTGTGGAGTGGGAAGTGCAGGCGGGTGTTGCTGTAATAGTCAGCATTATATCGTTATAATCTCGGTCGCCTCCGCCCCATTGATCTTCAAAGTTTACCTTCCAGCTGCTGGACGAAAGGCTGCTTACATTGGCATGGTCAAATCCATCGGGGTTTCTTGATGTAGAACCTGAGTAATAAGTTTTTCCATTACATGTAATATAGAAAACGACTTCCCCCGAAGGAAGTTGTCCTAAGTTAAACTGAGTGCCCTTTGCAGTTCCTTTGCCTGTACCCAGAGACTTGGAAACAGGGCTTGATGCTCCAAAGGAGTTGTTGCAGCTTGCAACGGAATCATTGAATGTTACTGTCACGTTGCTTATCTGCGACAAGGTGACAGTTCCTGAGGCATTGGCAACAGATGAGACGCCAAAAATCCCGACAACGACTATTGCTGTTAATATTACAGGCCTTAAAAAGATGTTTTTGCTCATTTTTGAAGAGTAATTTTATTTTGAAATAATATGACAGATTATCATAATATTGATAAAATGTCAATAGAAAAACTGCAAACAAAAACCCGCTACAGAGCGGGATTTTGACTGTTAAACCCTCCTTACATACTCACCGGTTTCGGTGTTTATTTCAATGGTATCGCCTTGTTCTACAAACAATGGTACCTGAATTACGGCTCCTGATTCCAGGATTGCCTCTTTTGTTCCACCCTGGGCCCTGTCTCCTTTGACTCCGGGTGCGGATTCTTTAATTTTTAATTCCACCTTAATGGGTAGCTTGAAGTTGATTATTTTTTCGTCAAAAACTTCGCCGATAACAATTTGGTTTGGCTTTAAATACTTTGCCTGAGAGCCGATTTGAGCTTCTGTAAACGAAAATCTTTTGGAAGGGTCATTTGGTTCGCAAAACCAAAATTCCCCCTTTGAGTTGTAAAGAAATTTTATTTCATGCTTTTGCAAATCGGCCTCCTCAAAGACGTCGCCCTGCTGGAAGTTGGTTTGTAAAACTTTGCCATCTATCAGATTTCTCATTTTTGTCTGCATCACCGGTCTGCGTTGAGCCATTTTCAAAAGCGAAGATTCCAAAATCACCCAAGGCTGGTCTTGATAGATAAACTCGGTTCCTTTTTTTAAATCTGTGTGTGTAAGCATGTTATTTACTTATTCAATTATTTTCCACTCAATGGTGTTTTCTTTGTCGGCGAATTCAAGCCATTCACCGTCTTTTATTACAAACCATTTCTTTTTTTGTTCATTGAAGACCATTGGCAGGCCTTTGTAAAATGGTTTTTTAACAACTTCTTTTGGCTTTAACCTGTCCAGTTCAAGCCATTTCTTAAATACGGTTTCAATGGTGTAGTCTAACTTTCTTGAATTTGCCCAGGCGGCAACTTTATCAATTGCAGCTTTCGCCTGCTCAATCCCGCCCGCCAAATCAAGCAACTGCTTTGCAGGCTTGGTGTAGCGAGAGTAAACTATTTTCCGTATTTTAGCACTTTTTTTGAGTTCCTGCAACCCCAATCCTTTTGATTTAAAGAAGTGCGTGACTACTTGGCGTATGGCGGTTTCCTCTTTTAATTCTTCGTATTCCTTTATTTTACCCTTCAATATGTACTCTTCTATTTTCTTTGCATTTTTTTCTCCAATGGTGCGGGGGACCAGCAGGCCCTTTAATCCCTTTTCCCTATAAATTTCTGATATGTCGGCCTGAAGGCCTTCCAAGTAGCCAGCTGCCTTCTTGTAGGCAAAAATTCTTTGGGAAATTTTTTCTCCATTTATGTCCAGCAATTCTGCCATTTCTCTAAAAATCTTGGCAATTTCTTTGTTTATCATGTTTTCGCTTTAATTTTATGCCTTTTTATGATAATATTCAACAAATATAGAAAAAGATATTATGGAAAAGAGACACCGAGTTTTTATTGCTATCAATTTGCCGCCGGATATTAAAAAAGGATTGGTAAAATATTATGACAAATATCCCGAGCTTCCGGCAAAGTGGACCGCTAAAGATAATTTGCATATCACTTTGGAATTTTTGGGGTATATTACCGACGAGGAAATTGCCGAGGTTTGCAAAGAAACCCAAGAGATAGCAAAAAGACATAAGGCATTTTCTGTTAAGTTAAATAAGGTGATTTATGGACCGCCGAATAAAACCCCGAAATTTGTCTGGGCTCTAGGCGAGAAATCAAAAGAGTTGGCGGATCTAAAAAACGATTTGCAGAGGAAGGAGGAAATTTTCACTCCGCATATTACCTTGGCAAGAATTTCAGAATGGGAACTGAAAAAAATGGATCAGGACGAAATTCCCGAGATTGCTCAAAATATTGATTTGGAATTTTTTGTTGAAACAATAGAGGTTATGGAAAGCGAGTTAAAAAGGGGAGGGCCCGTTTATTCCGTATTGGAAAGTTGTGAATTAAAATAATAACGATGAAAATACATTTTATTGGCATAGGCGGAATAGGGACAAGCGCTTTGGCGCAATATTATCTGGCAAAAGGACACGAGGTTTCGGGGTCTGATTTGGTTATGAGCGAAATCACAGATATGGTTGCTAAAAAAGGAGTTAAAATTTTTGAAGGCAATTCAGCCGATAATATCTCAAAAAGCATTGATTTGGTGGTGCATAGCCCGGCGGTTCCCGTAACAAATCCAGAATACAAAGCCGCAAAAGATTCGGGTATTAAAACGCAAAGCTACCCGGAAGCCTTGGGCGACTTAACAAAAGAATTTTATACAATTGCAGTTTCGGGCTCGCATGGCAAAAGCACAACAACAGCGATGATTGGTCTTATGATGGAAAGGGCCGGCTTAGACCCAACCGTGATTATTGGCACAAAAGTGAAAGAATTTGGCAATAGCAATTTTAGGGAGGGTAACTCAAAATATTTGGTGATAGAAGCCTGCGAATATGATTCTTCGTTTTTGCATTATGCACCTGCAATAATTGTAATAACGAATGTTGACAAGGAACATCTTGATTATTTCAAAACCTTTGAAAATGTAAAAAGGGCTTTCAGGGATTTTGCAGATAAATTGCCATCAGACGGACACTTGATAGAAAACACAGCTATAAATATAAAAATAAAAAATTTGTTGCAGGTGCCAGGTGAACACAATGAATTGAATGCATCGCAGGCCTTTGAAGTCGGGAAAATTTTAGGCATTGATGAAAAAATAATTTTGGAAAGCCTCGCAGAGTTCAAGGGAACTTGGAGAAGGTTTGAGGTAAAGCAGGGCTTTGCCGGAAATAAAGAAATTATTGTTGTTTCTGATTATGGGCATCATCCAAACGAAGTGGCCGCCACATTAAAAGCCGCCCGCGAGAAATATGGAGCCAAAAAAATTTGGTGCGTATTTCAGCCACATCAATACCAAAGGACATATTATTTGTTTGATGACTTTGTTAAAATTTTCAAGGCAGCTCCGATAGACAAAACAATAATTACTGATATTTATGATGTGGCCGGCAGAGAGGTAAAAGAAATTTCTCAAGATGTCAGCTCAAAAAAGATTGTTGATGAGGTGGCAAAAGATTCAGTGATTTATTTGGAATTGCAAAACATTGCCGAGCACTTAAAACAAAACATGCAAACAGGCGATGTGTTGGTGGTAATGGGCGCGGGAGATATATATAAACTCGCAGACGAGTTTTAAATAAAATTTTAAAATAAAAAAACACCCCGACGAACGCGAGATGCGTTGTCGGGGTTTTGGTTGGAGGTGATTGGTTAAAAAGAAAGTCGAGGGGGGAGAGCTAGTCGTTGCTGAAATCAGCTTGGCCGGTCAGAAGGTTGCCGCGACGGTGATTGCCATCGCTAGACATGGCGCTGTCAAACCTGCTGCCGCGGTTAATACGACCCTGGCAAGTTGGGCACACATGCGAACCCCTGGGGAGTCTGACGGAGCATTGTGCTCCGGAGCTGAGCTTGCCCAGGCACCGGTTGGGGAGTTGGGCGCCGACTGCGGCTTGGCCACTGTCTGCGGCCTTTGTCATTAGAGTCATCATAGTAGACTTGTCCTTTCCTTGTCTTTCAAAACAATTGTAAAAAACGATAGTGTTCTGCTTCCTTTGGGCCCTCCTGTCCCAGGTAAGCAGGTTTGTAAGGTGCTGTTTTCCCAACCACGATGGCGGGGATTACATATATCATTATCTCATCTTTTGAGTATTTGTCAATAGCTGGACACATCTTTATTTTTAGCTCAAAAGCTGATATTATCTAATAATATGGAACAAAAAATAAACGAAGTTTTAGTCCGCGGAGTTGAAAATATTTATCCCAGTAAAGAGGAGCTGGAAAAAGTTTTATCTTCGGGCAAAAAATTGAGAATTTATTTGGGTATTGATCCGACAGGCAAGTTGCATATCGGCCATGCCGGGCCTTTGATTAAATTGCGCCAGTTTCAAGACTTGGGCCACGAAATAATTGTGCTGATAGGAGATTTTACTGCTACAATCGGCGACCCCACTGGAAAATATAAAACCCGAAAACCTCTTACTAAAAAAGAGGTTTTAGACAATGCCAAAAACTATAAAAAGTTGGTTGGGAAAATTTTGGATTTGAAAAAAACAAAATTTTTGTACAATGGAGCCTGGACCAACAAATTAAAACCAGCTGAATTGCTTTCTATTGCATCGCATTTCACGGTTGCCAGATTATTGGAAAGAGATATGTTTCAAGAAAGAATAAAGGCGGGCGATGATATAACGGTACAGGAATTTATGTATCCGATTTTGCAGGCATACGACTCAGTTGCAATGGATGTGGATATGGAAATAGGCGGCAACGACCAGACATTTAATATGCTGGCTGGCAGAAATCTGATGAGAAAAATGAAAAATAAAGAAAAGTTTGTTTTAACAACAAAGCTTTTGACAGACCCAACTGGTAAGAAAATGGGTAAGACCGAGGGCAATATGATAAATTTGGATGACAATCCTCAGGATATGTTTGGTAAGATAATGAGCTGGCCCGATGAGTTGATTGGTCTGGGCTTTGAGCTTTGCACAAGGGCCGAGATAGATAATATAGGGCAGGGAAGTCCGAGAGACCAAAAAGCAGCACTGGCGAAGGAAATCGTAAAAATGTACCATGGGGCGTCATCCGCCCAAAACGCCGAGGCAGAATTTAACAAAGTGCACCGCGACAAAGAGCTGCCAACGGATATGCCAGTTTTTGAAACCGATAAAAAAGATTATCCCGTGTTGGATTTATTGCAAGATTCAAGATTGGCGCCATCAAAAAATGAGGCAAAGAGACTGGTTGAGGGCGGAGGCATTGTTGCAATTATTGACGGCAACGAAGAAAAAATAACGGACTGGAAAAACCCGATTGAATTAAAAAATAATATGATAATCCGCAGGGGCAACAGGAGTTTTGTAAAAATTAAACTGAAATAAAATGGAAAATAAATTTGTGATAGCAGATGCGTCAAAGCATGCCGGAGAAAAGTTAAAGCTTTCAGGCTGGGTTAATACAAGAAGAGCTCATGGCAAAATTTTGTTTATTGACTTGCGCGACCGAAGCGGGGTGTTGCAGGTTGTTTTTGGCCCGTGGAATAAAGATGTTTATGCAAAAGCCGAAAAATTAAGGCCAGAATGGGTGATTGAAGTTTCCGGGCAAATAGTAAAAAGACCGGAGAATATGATAAACGACAAAATTGAAACAGGACAAATTGAAATGTCTGTGGAGAGCTTGGAAATTTTATCAGAAGCCGAAACCTTGCCATTATCTATTGAAACAGACGGGTATGAAATTGGAGAAGAAACGAGAATGAAATACAGATATGTTGATTTACGCAGAGAAAGACTGAAAGGCAATCTTATTGTGCGACACAAGATGCTGCAATTTATAAGGGGCTTTTTGGACGAAGAAGGGTTTATTGAAGTGGACACACCGATTCTTACAAAGTCCACCCCGGAGGGCGCCAGGGATTATGTGGTTCCGTCCAGGTTACATGTCGGTCAGTTCTACGCTTTACCGCAAAGCCCGCAGCAGTATAAGCAGCTTTTGATGGTGGCAGGGGTTGAAAAATATTTTCAGATGGCAAGATGCCTGCGTGACGAAGATCCAAGAGGTGACAGGCAGCCTGAGTTTACACAGCTTGATATGGAAATGAGCTTTGTTTCAGAAGAAGATGTAATAGAACTTAATGAAAGGCTTTTGATATCATTGGTGCAAAATCTTTTCCCCGAGAAAAAAATACAGCAAATTCCTTTTCCAAGAATAACCTACAAGGAAGCAATGGAAAAATACGGCACAGACAGGCCCGACATAAGAGAGGACAAAGAAGATAAAAATTTGTTGGCTTTTTGCTGGATAATAGATTTTCCATTTTTTGAAAAAACCGACGATGGCAAATGGACATTTACTCATAACCCATTTTCCGCCGCGAAAAAAGAATTTGTTGAAAATTTAATGGCAAAAAAAGACATTGATGGTATTTTAACCACTCAATACGATGTGGCTTTGAACGGCTTTGAAATCGGCGGCGGGTCAATAAGAAACCACAAACCAGATGCCCTTGAAAAAGTCTTTGAAATAATGGGATATAAGAAGGAGCAAGTTCAAGAGCAGTTTGGGCATATGTTGCAAGCTTTCAAATTTGGAGCTCCTCCGCACGGAGGCATAGCCTGGGGTTTTGAAAGGCTTCTCGCCATTTTAAGAAACGAGCCTAACATCAGAGAAGTGATCGCATTTCCAAAAACAGGAGACGGCCGAGATTTTATGATGCAGGCTCCATCAGAAATTGATAAAAAGCAGTTGAAAGAGCTTCATATTAAAATAGAAAAAACAAAAGAAGAAAAATAAATGGCAGATAGAGCAAAAATAGCAAAAGGTGCATTGTTGTCTTTAATTCCGCTTTTTTCTTTTTCTTGTTTTGTCTTTATAGTGGGCCTTTATTCCAGCCAAACCGCCACTATTAAAAGCGGCAATGCTTTGGCAGCTCTGACGGCCCACGAGCAAGGCGGAGACTGGGATGCAAGCCAGACTCCTGAAAAGGAATATTCAGATATGGGAGAAGAAATGTCCCAAAATACCCTTAAAAAAGAGCTTGAATTGAAATCGGCTGTTTCAATAAAAATAAATCAGGACCAAGACACAGAAATTTTATTTGACAAGGCTTCTGACTCAAAACTGCCCATTGCCAGCCTAACAAAGCTGATGTCGGCAGTTATCTGCCTCCAAAACTATGACCTGCAGCAAAAAGTTGTAGTAAGCAAAGGGGCTGATTCCATGCCTCCAATGCATACTGATATAAAAGACGGCCAGACGTATTCCGTCGGAGAACTATTGAATATAATGCTGGTCGAGTCAAGCAACAAGTCAGCTTATGCATTGTCAGAAATTATGGGTACTGATAAATTTGTCTCAGCAATGAACGACAAGGCAACAGAGCTCGGGCTTAAAAATTCTTTTTTTGCCGACTCAACAGGTCTTAGCCAAAGTAATATTTCAACAGCCCAGGACCTTGCCCTGCTGGCAGAATATATAATAAGCAATTTCCCCGAAATTTCTCAGATGACAACCCAGAAAACATACAGCCTGCCCGATTTGGGGGAAATTTCCAACACAAACAAAATGCTTGATGAATTATATAATGTTGTTCTATCTAAAACAGGTTTTACAAATTATGCCAACGGATGCTTGCTGATGGTGTTTGCCACTCCCGATGGAGGATATACCATAAATGTTGTTTTGGGAGCCGACGACAGGTTTTTGGAAATGAAAAAAATAATTAACTCGCAACAATAATAATGGAACCTTTGATTTTCAGCGTTATCAAAATTTTTTTTGCAGCGTCAATATCCTCCTTTTTGGCAATCTTATGGAGCCCTCTTTTAATAAATTTTTTATACAAGCACAAGCTCTGGAAAAAGACAGCACGTCAAAAAGCAATTTCGGGCGAAGATGCCTCTGTGTTTAACAGCCTGCACAAAGAAAAAGAAACAGGAACCCCAAGGTTTGGGGGCATGGTTATATGGGTTACTATCTTGCTTGTGGTTTTTGTCTTGGCAATTGTTTCATATCTTTTTCCTGAAAGCTCTGTTGCCAGGCTTAACTTTTTATCAAGGCAAGAAACCTGGCTGCCAATTTTTACATTGGTTGCAGCTTCAATAGTGGGGCTGGTTGACGACATACTTGTGGTTTATGGTGCAGGCAAGTATATAGGAGGAGGATTGTCTTTTAAAAAGAGGCTGGCGATTGTTGCCCTTATTGGGTTGATTGGAGCACTGTGGTTTTATCACAAGCTCGGATGGGATGTCGTGTTTATTCCGTTTTTGGGCAACGTGGCGATCGGGTTTTGGTATATTCCTTTTTTCATAATAACAATGATAGCCTGCTGGTCGGGCGGAATTGTTGACGGGCTTGATGGATTGGCCGGCGGAACATTCGCCTCTATATTTGGTGGCTATGCAATCATAGCCTTTTCTCAGGGCAAAATTGATTTGGCTGCCTTTTGTGCGGCTATATGCGGCACATTGTTTGCCTTTTTGTGGTTTAATATCCCGCCCGCCCGATTTTATATGGGGGAAACCGGAAGCCTGGGGCTTACCGCCGTTTTATCAGTAGTGGCATTCTTAACCAATTCTGTTTTCGTTTTGCCCATAATAGCGGGCATACTGGTAGTGGAGGTTGCTTCTGTTATAATCCAGCTTTTGTCAAAAAAAATCAGAGGTAAAAAGATATTTTTATCTACGCCGATACATCATCATTTTGAAGCCATTGGCTGGCCGGCCTACAAAGTGACTATGCGTTTTTGGATAGTGGGAATTGTCTTGGCTTTTATCGGAGTTTCCATAAAGCTTCTTTCATAAAATTAGCATTGACATTAAGACATTTAATGGTAGAATAAGGCATGCTTAAAAAGACACTCTTTTTCTTAATGCCCGTTTTGGCAGCCTTATCGGCGGCCAATTTTGCATTGGCAAACTGCAATACTCATGCATACACAGATTGCGCCGGAAGCAGGATCTACTGGTATAATTCTTGTTCGGGGATGGAGGATATGTACCAAGATTGCGCCAATTACGGTATGACGTGCCAGTATGGCCAATGCGTTTCAAATTCACAAATCAACAATAATACTAATTATGTTAGGCAATCTTTTTTGGGATGCTATGCCAAATCCATATATTGGTATGATTCTTTACGTCAGCCAAGTGATCTTTATTCATCTTGCGCCGATAAAAACAGCTGCACGGTTGACGGATGCATAAATGCCAAGTGTTTCAGCACCCTAAAGTGCGACGGCTCTACCTGTAAGGCCGGGTCTACAGATTATCAGCTGCATTGCGCCGCCAAAACGACTACCACAACGACAAACACAAATACCCAACAAGCAACCACAAGCAACGAAGAAAATTTGGCTCCTCTTGAAAACTTATCAATATCGTTTTCTGCTGCCACCGGCGATGGCGTACAGGGACAGAAAACATTGGAGATTGGCCAAAATTCCACAGCTTACTTTACGATGACCATCTCTAATAACTCTAACTTCGCATCGGACAATGTTATTGTGTCTGCAAATATTCCTTCTGAAATTTCGTATCTTGGAAATTTAAAAGTTGACGGAGCAGCCACCGAGGGCGATATTGTCGCTGGCATTGAAATAGGATCGATTGCAGCCAATGGCAAAAAGAATATTACATTTGAAGGTAAAACAGAAGCATTTGATTATCAGGGCCCAAAAAACGCATCGGCATTTATTAATTCTTTGCAAACTCCAAAATCAGATATCGTTACAATAAATTTTAAAAATGCAGCGGCTTCTGCAGACTCGTCAGCCAGCATAATATCAGCCCCATCGCTGGGCGGCATCACGGGGTTTATAAAAAAGTGGTTTATGTGGATAATAGCAGGCGGCGTATTGATACTGCTATTCGCAATTATTTTTAAGCGCTTGTCCAGCGACGCTTAATTAAAAAAGCCCCCGATCGGGGGCTTTTTTATTATCTTGAGCAAAACTTTATTTTTTTGTTAATTTTTGATATAATTCAATATTATGATAGGCATTTTTGATTCTGGAGTTGGGGGATTGACTGTGACAAAAGAAGTTCTAAAAAAGTTTCCCCAGTATCAGATAATTTATTTTGGAGACACGGCCAGGCTTCCTTATGGAACAAAGGGGGCCGATTTTGTTAAAAAATATTCCGGCAAGATTACAGATTGGCTTTTACAGAAAGATGCAAAAATTATTGTCATTGCATGCAACACTTCTTCGGCCTGGGCTGCAGAACATTTGAGGGACTTGCACAAAGACACGCCAATTTTTGATATGATAAGCTCGGCAGCAAAAGACGTTGTCGGCTCAACCAAAAGCAAAAAAATCGGGATAATCGGCACTCCTGGCACAATAGAAAGCAAGGCTTGGGAAAAAAGCATAAAAGCAATAGATCCTTCAATAAAAATTTATTCCCAAGCTTGCCCATTGTTTGTGCCCTTGGTTGAAATGGGTTTTGTCAAAGGCCCTGTGACAGAAAAAGTGGCCAAAGAATATCTTAAAAAAATAAAGGCTAAAAATGTTGATGTTTTGGTGCTGGCATGCACACACTATCCCTTGCTTGAAAATGTGATTAAGAGATTTATGGGTAAAAAAGTAAAAATCATAAATCCAGCGGAGGCCGCCGCAAAAGAAATCAAAAAGTTTTTAGAAAAAAATCCGGAGATAGAAAAAGAAATTAAAAAGGGCGGCGCCCACGAATTTTATTTTTCAGACAAGCCTTACAACTTAGAAAAAATAACCAAGCTTTGCTTGAATAAGAAAATAAATCCTATTATAAAAGACCCTTTTAATGGAACAAATTTATAAAGGAAAAAAAGTTGTGATTATGGGCCTGGGGCTGCATGGCGGGGGAGTCGCCGCAGCTAAGTTTTTTTGCAGCCAAGGATCAGAGGTTTTGGTGACAGACTTAAAAACAAAAGACCAGCTTGCAGACTCAATAGAAAAGCTAAGCGGCCTGCCTATAAAATATGCTCTTGGCGGTCACAGCCAAGAGGATTTTTTAACAGCCGATTTGATTGTTAAAAATCCAGACGTGCCATGGAGTTCGCCCTATATTGAAATTGCAAAAAATCATAATATAGAAGTCCAAACAGATATTAGTTTGTTTTTTAAGCTGTCCGGGGCATTTGTAATCGGAGTTACGGGCACTAAAGGAAAAACTACAACAGCCAGTTTGATTTATCATCTATTAAAAACAAAATTTGAAAATTTATTTTTGGCCGGCAATATCGGCATATCAACTTTTGAGCTGCTCGACAAAGTAAAAGCAGCAGATAAAGTAGTTTTGGAGCTATCAAGCTTTGAGCTGGAGGGCCTCGATGTATGCCCCAATATAGCGGTTGTTACAAACATAATGCAAGACCACCTTAACAGATACTCTGGTATGCAAGATTATATAGAAGCCAAGAAAAATATTTTTAAGTTTCAAAATCCGGACGATGCATTGTTTTTGAATGAAGATGATTCTATTGTGCGACAATTCGGCGCCCAGGCAAAATCAAAAGTTATATTTTTTTCGGGGAAAAAAATTGATTTGTCTGGAATGAAAATATTTGGAGACCACAACAAAGCCAACGTGGCAGCGGCCATTGCTGTTGCCGAATTTTTAGGCGTTAATAGCTCAGATATAGGGAAGTCTTTAAAAACCTTCAGCGGGCCTCCGTCCAGGCAGGAATTTGTGGCCCAGGTGGGTGGCGTAAAATATTTTAATGACACGACAGCCACAATTCCAGAGGCCGTAGTCGCGGCCATTGATGCATTCTCATCAAGATTTCCAGCGGCTAAAATGTTTTTGATATGTGGCGGCGTTTACAAGGGCGTGGATTATTTGGAAATGGCCGAAAAAATAAAAGAGAAATCAGTTTTTGTGATTTTGTTGCCGGGCAATGCATCCGAAAAAATAAAAGAGCATCTTTCGGATTATAAAGACATAGCAGAGGTTTCCTCTATGCAGGAGGCCGTTAAAACGACAAGCGAGATGGCAAAAGCAGGAGATTTGGCGGTGCTTTCGCCGGCGGCCTCAAGCTTTAATATGTTTAAAAATGAGTTTGACAGGGGAGACCAATTTATCAAAGCAGTTAAAAGTTTAGAATAGACAATGAAAAAACATTTTGATTATCCGTTGTTTTTTTTAGTGTGCTTTTTGATGGTGTTCGGGCTTGTATTTTTGGCGTGTTTGTCTTCGTATTCGTCTTTGCAGAAATACGGCAATACGAGTTATTATCTTACACATCAATTTGTTTTGGCTGTTTTGGCAATAGCATTCGGGCTCGTGGCGTATAAAATACCATTGCCATTTTTAAAAAGGTGGGCTCCATTGCTGGTGTTTTTAAGCTTGGCAGGATTGTTTTTGGTGTTTATTCCTGGCATTGGCACAAAAATTTATGGAGCGTCCAGATGGATAACAATTGCCGGGCACAGCTTTCAGCCGTCTGAGATTTTAAAAATCACTTCAATTTTATATTTGGCGGCCTGGGTTTCTTCAAGGCTGTCAGAAATGGGTGGAGCAGATAAAAAAAGAGGCACCGTAAAAAACTATCATAACTTTTTTCATATTCTATTTCCTTTCCTTGTATTTTTGGGAACAATAACAGTAGGCCTCTATTTGCAAAAAGACGCCACAACATTGGGAATAATAACAATTACCCTGTTCGTGATTTATTTTTCAGCCAAAACTCCTTTTTGGCACATGCTTGTTATTTTGCTTTTGGGATTGCTGGCATTGTTTATTTTGGTAAAGTTTACTCCTTACAGGGCAGACAGGCTGTCTACATTTTTAAACCCCGATGCAGACCCTCTAGGCAGTAGCTATCAGGTTAAGCAGTCTTTGATTTCCTTGGGGTCAGGGGGATTTATCGGTAAAGGCCTGGGCCTGGGCAATCAAAAATTCGGCAGGCTGCCAATGGCAATGAACGATGCGGTGTTTTCTGTCGTGGGTGAAGAGCTGGGATTCATAGGGACAGCCGGAATTGTAATTTTATTTTGCCTGTTTTTCTGGTTTGGTGTTAGAATAGCCCAGCGATCCACTGATAAGTTTTCAAAATTAACAGCAATAGGAATTACCTTTTGGATAACATTGCAGGCGTTTATAAATATGGCATCGGCTATTGGTATTTTTCCTTTTGTGGGAATACCTTTGCCATTTTTGTCTTATGGCGGCTCTCATTTGTTGATAGAAATGGTCGGCATAGGCATATTGCTCAATATTTCCAAAAACGGATAAAGCTGTTAATATAAAAAAATATATATATAGAAGCTGCGCTATGAAAATATTATTTACGGGCGGAGGCACCGGAGGGCATATTTTTCCCCTTGTTGCCATTGCCAGGGAAATCAGAAGGATTTATCCAAGAAAAGACTTGGAGTTTTATTATGCGGGCCCGAAGGACGAGCTAAGCGGCATTTATCTGAGGCAGGAAGATTTTATTATAAAAAATATAACCTCAGGAAAGATAAGAAGATACTTTTCTTTTGAAAATTTTATAGACATACTTTTTAAAATTCCTTTCGGCGCCTTGCAAAGTTTTCTGCTCATATCCGACTTAAAGCCGGACTTGGTTTTTAGCAAGGGCGGATCGGGGTCTATTTCTGTCGTGTGGGCTGCCAAAGTTTTAGGGGTGCCGATATTTTTGCACGAATCTGATGTAGCTCCCGGATTATCAAATCAAAAAGCAGCCAATTGGGCAAAGAAAATTTTTACCTCTTTTCCTAAAACAGAATATTTTGACCCAGAAAAGGTGATGCTTGTGGGCAACCCAATAAGAAAAGAAATATTGAATGGCGACGAAAAGACAGCGGGTGAAATGTTTGACCTCACTTTTACAAAGCCAATTTTTTTGATAATGGGTGGCTCTCAGGGGGCAGAAGCTATCAATGATTTTGTACTGCTTTTGCTAAATAAGCTCTTAGCGCATTATGAAATTATCCATGTTTGCGGGCAGGAAAATGTAAGGCAGGTTGAAGCCGAAGCGCAAGTAGTAATGCAAAAAGGCCAGGAAAAATACTATCACCCCGTGGGATTCCTTGATGAAAAGAAAATATGCCATGCGTACAAGGTGGCTGATATGATAATATCCAGGGCAGGGTCGGGGTCTATTTTTGAAATAGCGGCCGTGGGCAAGCCCAGCATTTTGGTGCCGCTGCCGGGGGCATCGTTTAATCATCAGGCAAAAAATGCCTATATATATTCAGACACAGGGGCTGCTATGGTGTTTGAGCAGCAAAGCCTGACACCAAACTTTTTTATGGATGAAATTGAGCTTTTATTTTTGCATCCAGAAAGGCTTGAAAAAATGAAAGAAGCGGCCTTGGCATTTGCCAAGCCAATGGCAGCAAGAGCTGTTGCCAGAGAAATTCTGGAATTTTTAATGCTTGATTAATTTATTGTGCGACAAACAAAATGATAAAAAAAACAGAAACAAAAAACATCAGGGTAAGGATCGCGCCATCGCCAACAGGAGCATTGCACATTGGAACCGCGAGGTCCGCTTTGTTCAATTATTTATTTGCCAAGAAAAATGGCGGCAAGTTTATTTTAAGAATAGAGGATACAGATTTGGAAAGGTCTGATTTAAAATGGACGCAGGATATCATCGAGGGCTTAAAGTGGCTGGGCATTCAGTGGGACGAGGGGCCCGATATCGGCGGTGAATTCGGGCCATATAAGCAGACGCAAAGATTGGACACCTATGAAAAATATTTAAAGCAACTGCTGGATGATAAAAAGGCTTATCATTGTTTTTGCACCGAGGAAGAACTGGAGGCAAAGCGCCAAGACCAGTTGGCCCGCGGCAAGGCCCCCAAATACGATGGTAAGTGCGCAAAACTTTCAAGCCAAGAAGTTGAAAAAAACATTGCAGAGGGTAAGCCGTCTGTTATAAGATTCCGCGTCGCCAACAAAAAGGTAAAATTTAAAGATTTAATAAGAAAAGAAGTTGAATTTGATATGGGGCTGGTGGGCGACATCGTGATTGCAAAGGATTTAAGAATTCCTTTGTATAACTTTGCTGTCGTGGTAGATGACTATGAAATGAAAATATCTCATGTAATAAGGGGTGAAGACCATGTTGCAAACACGCCAAAGCAAATTTTAATGCAGGAGGCGCTTGGGTTTGAGACTCCGCAATATGGGCATCTGCCTTTAATATTGGCTCCCGACAGGTCAAAAATGAGCAAAAGATATGGCTCTGTATCCATTTCTGATTACAAGGAGCAAGGGTATCTGCCCGAAGCCATAATTAATTTCATGGCGCTGCTTGGATGGAATCCCGGCACAGATAAGGAGATATTTTCTTTGTCGCAATTAGAGAAAGAATTCTCTATTGAAAAAGTGCAAAAAGCAGGCGCTATTTTTAATATAGACAGATTTAATTTTATAAACGGCCTATATATCCGTGAAAAATCAATTGAAAAATTGGCGGATCTTTGTAAGCCGTATCTTGGCGGGGCAGGGGAGAGCGTAACAAATTCGCAATTGCAAAAAATCATTGAGGTGTCCAGAAGCAGAATGAAAAAACTTTCTGATATTGTAGAGCTGACGGATTTCTTTTTTGTTGATGAATTAAATTATGATAAGACACTGCTTAAATGGGATAATATGCAAGAAGGGGATATCAAAGAAGCGCTTTTATTGTGCGACAAATTGTTATCACAGGAGCAGGGCAGTAATATTAAAGATTTAGAAAGTAAGGTGTTTGCGGCCATTGTTGAATTTAACAAACAAAAAGGCTATCCCGAGAAAAATAAAGGGTTTGTGCTGTGGCCATTGAGGGTGGCATTGTCAGGAAAACAATTTTCACCAAGCCCGTTTGAAATTATCGATATACTGGGAACAGAGAAGTCTTTGAAAAGAATAAAAGCAGCAATTAGTAAGCTTTAATTCAAAAATTTTCGTCATGGAAAAGAAAAACATCTTTTATATCATTGGAATAGTTGCGGTTTTGGGGATTGTTTTTATAAGCCAGCAAGGGGTTTTTACCAATTTTGGCCAGGCTGCCCAGGCCGCCATATCAGGCTATTGGGCCAAGGGGACAAACTGGGCCGGCGACAATGCATACCAGCCCCTTTCGGCCGAGGCGCAAAAGAGGGGAGAGATAATAGGAAATGAAATAAATTCCGGCAAAGAAAAAATTTCTGAAAATGTTTTGCAAAAAGTCGGGGATTATTTTTCAGGAATTGCAGATAGTATCGTGCACCCGGGAAATAATTCTTGCCCTGCTGCGCCAACAGAATAGTTTTTAAAAGCCTTTTTAAATGCCTTGCCGAGCCGGCAGGGCGTGTTATAATAAGATTATACATAATGTCGCAAAATGTAGGTAAACCGACCTTGTATATATAAAACACATAAAACTAAATGGACCAATCAACAAAACCAATCAAAGACCATCTGCAAGATTTCATCGATTTTTGCGAGGTTGAAAAAGGTTTAAAAAAAAATACGCAGGAGAATTATAAAAAATATTTGGAAAAGTTTTTTAATTGGATGCATCTGACTAAAAACAGCTCTCTTCTCCCCCACCAGCTGACCTCAGACCACATTTGGGCATACCGCCTGTATCTGTCCCGTGAGCCAAGCCGTTCCACCGGCAAATTACTAAAAAAAGGCACTCAAAACTATTATTTAATCGCTTTAAGGGCCTTTTTAGGCTACTTTGTGGCAAAAGACATACTTTCGCTGCCCCCCGATAAAATAGCCCTCCCAAAGCCTGATAAGAGCCAGAAAGCCGTAAAGTTCCTTACTTTGGATCAGATTAGTAAGCTTTTGGCGTCTGTTGAGCCGAGAGACAGTATCAGCATAAGGGACAGGGCAATTTTAGAGGCTTTTTTTTCAACCGGGCTTCGTATCGCAGAGCTTGTATCTTTGAACCTTGAGCAATTCAGCAACCTGAAAAAGAAAACCGATTTGGAGCTTGGAATTATCGGCAAGGGCGGCAAGCCTCGCACAGTATATTTTTCTGACAGGGCTTTAAACTATATAAAAAAATATTTGGAAGTCCGCGATGCAAGCCCGAATGCCGGCACAAAAGCCTTGTTTATAAACTTTCGGGATGCAGAGCAAAAAGACGCCAGGCTAACGCCAAGATCAATAGAGAGACTTGTAAAAAAATACGCCCTATTATCGGGCGTGCCGGTTTTTACTACTCCTCACACCCTGCGCCACAGCTATGCAACGGATTTGCTGAATCAAGGGGTTGACCTGAGGAGCATTCAAGAATTTTTAGGCCATAGCAATATTGCCACAACTCAGATCTACACTCACGTAACCAACAAGCGCCTGCGCGATATGCACCGCCAATTTCACTCTGACCCCGACAAGAAATAATAATTTATCGTTATACAAAAAAAACACCGGCGGATGCCGGCGTTTTTTAATTTTATGCCCTTGTAACGTTTTTTGCAGCTGGTCCTTTTTGGCCCTGCTCAATATCGAAAGTGACTGTGTCGCCAACCTTCAACTCGTCAAAAGACACTCCTTTTAAATCATTAGAGTGAAAGAAAAGGTCTTTTTCCTCGCCTTCGCGAGAAATAAACCCAAATCCTTTATCTGTAAGATTTTTTATAGTACCTGTCATTTTTTTTGTTTATTTGCTTGTTTAAAAACTCGACCTCATTCTTATATATAAAATTTAACATATTTAAAAATTTATGTCAATTTTTTCAAAAAGGCTCACCCACCCCATCTTTCTCTAGTTATATTTTGTCGCACAATAAATATTAAAAACGGCTTAAATCGGCTTATTTTTTTAATTTAAATTTAAATTATCTGTTAATTTGATTAAAAATTTTATTAAATTTTTATAAACATTTGAATATAGTGCACTTCCCTTCCCTCTAATATAGGGATATTTTTTTAAATTTTTACAAATTTTTATAAAATTGATAGTATAATATTAACAGATAAGTTTTTATTAAAATTCAAATTTTTTTAAAAAATAAAGAATGTTGTCACACGAACAAACCCAAGAAATAAAACAATTATTAGATTCTTGCTATCCTGCGGCCGAAATAGTTAGGATCACCGGTCTAAGCGCACCAACTGTCTATAAGTATATAAAAATATTGAAGGGTGGGCCAGATCATGACAAAAAGATTGTTTTAGAAGAGAGTAATATGGTGTCTAAAAAAGTGGCTCCTTACGTTGGTTTTATTGAAGAGCAGTTAGAGCACGGGTCTCAGAATACGGCAAAATTATATCAAAAATTAACGGACAATGGTTTTGTTGGAAGTTATGGATTAATTAATGATTATGTTAAAAGCAAGCATGGAGGCATAGATAAAGGCAGAGAAAGAATGTATCAAAGGGTTGAGACCGATCCAGGCGAGCAAGCCCAAGTTGATTGGGGAACTTTCGGAAAAATTAATGTCAACGGCAGGACACTTAATTTATATGTTTTTGTTTACGTGTTGTCTTACAGTCGCGCAATGTATGCAGAATTTGCCACCAGCCAGAAACAACGCACTTTTCAAGAATGCCATATTCATGCATTTAATAAACTAGGGGCACCCAAAAAGATACGCTATGACAATGTTAAAACAGTGGTGATTTCAAGAAAAAGACTTCCAGAAGGGGGCGAGCATATTAATTATAATTTTGATTTTTCAAATTTCGCTAAATATTATAAGTTTGAGCCAGAAATCTGTCCGCCATATTATCCTCGTTCAAAAGGAAAGGTAGAGGCCGGTGTGAAGTATTTAAGATATAATTTTATGGAAGGAGAAGCTTATAAAAAAACTTTTAAGTCAATAGATGAGCTTAATCAAAAAGTTTGGAGTTGGCTGGACAACATAGCAAATAATCGTATTCATAGCACAACTAAAGAAAGACCTATAGATAGATGGAATAAGGAAAGAGACAAACTTTTTATAACAAAAGACTATCCACTTTATCAAAACAATATTTTAACTTCCCGCAGGGCTTCGCAAAATTCAATGGTTACGTTTAAAAGAAGCTCTTATTGGGTCCCAAATTGTTACGCGCGCAAAAAAATTGATATCATCGAAATTAATAATAATGGCAGCATTACTTTACGTTTTTTATATCGTGGAAGCAAAATTATTGAATATCTTGCTTCAAATAAGCCCGGGGAATGGATACTGCCGAAGAATGGAGGTTTAATCCCCGACCAAGAGACTGCTGGCAAGAAAAAGAAAAAGCGGATTATTCTCCACACAGAAGTCCAAGAAAGAGACTTAAATCATTATAATAAATTTATAAATCTATAAAAAAATATGGGAAGGAAAAAAATAACACGCTACGCTTTTAACGAAAAAAATCCAATTGAGTCTAGACTCAAAGAAGTCTGTCGTTTGTTTGATCTTGAGGCTGCGGCCCAATCATTGGAGAGGATAAATAAGATTTCTACTAGTTTAAAAGAAGACCATTACCAATTTTTTGAAAGACTTCTTGACGAGGAACTTCAAAGAAGAGAGGATATGCGATTAGACAGATGGACTAAGCAGGCAAAATTTCCTTGGACAAAAACTATTTTAGATTATGATTTTAGTTATCCCGAATTTGTTGAAAAAGATAAAGTTTTAGAACTTGCCGAATGCAAATGGATAGAACACGGCGGAAAAGTAATCTTTTTTGGGCCTCCTGGTGTTGGTAAAACACATTTATCAATAGCTCTGGGCATAGAGGCCATACAAAAAAGTTATGAGACAAAGTTTTTTACAGTTGATAGATTGACTGAGGCTATTAGCGTGGCTGTTGCCAAAGATCAAGAACAAGGCGGCGGTAAAAACAGAGCAAAGCTTTTAAATTCTTTAACAAACGTTCCCCTTTTAGTTCTTGATGAACTTGCATATAGTACTCTTACCGACGACGTTAAAGACTTCCTGTTTCATATTATTCATAGAAGACACGATGCCCAAAAGAGCATAATTCTCACCGCTAATGAATCGTTTGAAAAGTGGGATAAGTTTTTTGGGGATAAGGCGCGCACATCGGCAGCAATAGATCGTCTATTAGATGATTGCGTGCCCATAAGTATTAAGGGCAACTCATATCGACAATTGCATTTTAATTCAAAAATAAAGAGCAATGAGAAAATCAACAAAAAAAATAAATAAAAAAATTCCTAAAATAGCTCCTAACGATATAGTTAAAAAATTAGCATTGGCTATGGCCCTTCATTGCGTTCGCAACACTGTAATTGAGGATTATCACACGGCGGGTAAACTCACAGACGAGGAAATGGCGATTTTTAATAAAGAGGTGGCAAATAAAATTTATTCAATAATGTATTTGCTGTACAATCCTAAATATACCCCTTTAATTACGCAGCTATTCTCTCCTAAAATTTTTTACACGCCATCAAATTGGGACTCGCCCGAGTTTGATGAAGATTTCCTAAAAATTATAAATAAAATCGATAAAAAAATCGTAATTAAAAATTAATTGGGCACCCTCCCGCTTTTATATTTCCAAGGCTGTCCCAGGCTCCCCCATTGTAAACTTTTTGGTATCCGTTGGCATCAAGCAGACCTTTTGCTGCTTGGCTCCTCTGCCCCGATGCACAAACAACAATTATTGGAATATCTTTTTGCAGCCACGACATGGCGGCGCCCAACTGGTCTAAGGAAACATTTATTGAGCCCTCTATGTGCCCCTGGTTGAATTCTTTTTTGGTTCGGACGTCTATAATAATTGCCCCCGTTTTAATTATTTCTTCTAAATTTTGTTTTTCCATTTTGTTTTGTTGCTATTTGTCGCATAATAGATTCAATGGCTTGACTTTGATTTGTCGCACAATTAAAATAATATATAATGCATTATTAAAACTTATTTTATGGTAAAAGAAATCTTTAGCATTGTAAATATCGCAAATCAAGACGGGTGCTTTGATTTGCAGTTTCGCAAAGATACCCGCCACGAGCGCACCAACTCCCCCACTTATTACAGATGGAAAGCGCAGTTTGTCATCACAGCTTCGGCTGCAAATAAAAACAATATGGATAAAATCGCCAAAGAGTTAGAATGCGGAGCTGTTAGCATATCAAAAGACCAGGCCAGATTCTCAGTGCAAAAGATAGACGACATTGTCGGAGTGGTAATCCCCTACTTTCGCAAAAATGCTTTGGCAGGAAACAAAAAACAGGATTTTAATTTGTGGGCCAAGGCCGTAGAAATAATTTATCAAAACAAGGGCAAGCAGCTGGCCTCATGGAAAAAATCGGACTTATTGGCATTAGTAGAAATTCAAAAGACGGGCGCCAAATATAAAACCAGGGCCCGTGAGCCAAAATGGCTCCAGATGGCAGAAACTCTTGCCAAAACAATATAAAAGCAAATCAAATATAAGTCTGCGCCGCACAACAAAAAACCGGCCAATGCCGGTTTTGTTTATTTGCCAAATCTTCTGGCCCGTCTGTCAAACTCTTCCAAGGCCTCATCAAAATCTTGTTCTGAAAATTCAGGCCACATTTTTGGCGAAAAATAAAGCTCTGAATAGGCTGCCTGCCAAAGCACAAAATTAGACATTCTTCTTTCTCCTCCCGGGCGGATTATAAAATCGGGCGTAGGCAGGCCCGCGGTGGACAAATGCTCTTCAAAAACCTTCTCGTCAATTTTATCAGGGTCAATCCCCTCATTTATAATCTTTTTTGCTGCCTCTAAAATATCCCATCTGCCGCCATAGCTTATTGCCAGGTTTAAAAATAACTTATTATTGTTTTTTGTGGCCTCTTCGGTTTTTGCTATAATCTCTTTTAAGGAGCTTGGCAGAGGGTCTCTCTGGCCTATTATCCTGACACAAACCCCGTCTTGTTGATATTTTCCTAAGTTGGCCGCAAGGCCTGCTTCCAATAATTTCATTAAATAATCCACTTCCTCGGGTGCCCTTTTCCAATTTTCAGTTGAAAATCCAAAAGCAGTCAATGCCTTTACTCCCCTGCTTTTGCACCAGTCGGCAAATTCCAATAAATTTTCGTATCCCTTTTTATGCCCCTCTAAACTTGGCAGCCCATTCTCTTTCGCCCAACGGCGGTTGCCGTCAGGAAACAATACTATATGGTTTGGTATTTTTTGTTCCATTTAATTTAGTTTTTCTATTCTAATTGGCTCTATCTGTTGCGTTTTTGCCGCAATATATCCTGTTGCAAATGCAAGCATCAAAAGCAAACAAACTATCATAAATAGCATTATATCACGAAAATTTCTATTGTAGAAATCTTTGACAAACTTCGCTATTTCTGATAACATATATTTATATAATTTAACTATAATAATTTAAACAAATGGCAAAAGGCGCTTCATCAAGATTAGGCAGGGATTCAGCGGCCCAAAGGCTTGGCGTTAAGGTTTATTCTGGCGAAAAAGTCAAAGTCGGGATGATAATTATCAGGCAAAGGGGTTCAAAATATCTCTTGGGAAAAAATGTCAAAAGAGGTTCTGATGACACAATTTACTCAGCAATAGACGGTGTTGTAAGTTTCTCTACGGTCAGAAAACATCTTTTTGACGGAAGAGACAGGATGGCAAAAGTCGTTTCTGTGGTTCCGGCTAAATCCAAATAATATCAAAACTGCTCCCCAAAAGGGGGCAGTTTTTTTGTTTGTTATTTTCCGATTGCCGCTTTTATGAACTCCTTGAAAAGAGGATGTGGATATAACGGCCTGGACTTGAATTCAGGATGAAATTGAACGCCCACAAAAAACGGATGTCCTTTTAATTCAACAATTTCCACCAAATCTCTTTCTGGATTTATGCCGGAGATAACCAGTCCCTTTTCAGACAGAATTTGTCGGTATTTATTGTTAAATTCAAACCTGTGCCTGTGGCGCTCTGAAATATTTTCTTTTTCATAAGCCTTAAACGCTTTTGTGCCTTCAATAAGCTTGCACGGATATGCGCCCAGCCTCATTGACCCGCCATAACGGTTTTCCTGCATAAGCTTTTCCTGGTCGGGCATAATATCAATTACCGGGTTTTCTGTTTTTGGGTTTATTTCTGTTGTGTGGGCATCGGCCAATCCTGCCACATTTCTGGCAAATTCAACGGTTGCCAGCTGCATGCCGTAGCACAATCCAAAATATGGAATATTATTTTCCCTGCAATATTTTATGGCCAAAATTTTGCCTTCTATTCCCCTGTTGCCAAATCCGCCCGGCACTACAACGCCTCGGCAGTTTTTTAATTCTTCAAGCTTTGAAGGGTCTTTTTCATAGGCGTCTGCATCAAGCCATTCAATAACGGGCTTTTTCTGCCAAAAATATGCTGCATGTTTTATTGACTCTATAACCGAAATATATGAATCCGTTAAAACAAAATCTCCCGATCCGAAGTATTTGCCAACAATTCCGATTTTCACTTCGCCATCAGGGTTTTTTATTTTGTCCACCAGGGCCTCCCAGTCTTTTAGGTCTTTGCCTTTGGCTTTTAAAGAAAGTTTTTCTAATATTCTGTCTGTAAAATTATCTTTTTCAAAGTTAATCGGGATTTCGTAAATGCTTTCCACATTTGGAGCCGAAATTACATCGCCTTCGGCCAAGCCGCACATAAACTGGATTTTTTCTTTTCTTTTTTTATCCAAAGGAACACCGGCTCTTGCTAAAATTATATCAGGCTGCAATCCGACAGAATTTAAATCTCTCACGGCGTGCTGGGTCGGTTTTGTTTTCAGCTCGTTGCCGCCTGCCCCCAGCGCCGGGATATAGCTTACCAAAACAGTCAAAACATCGTTTTGGTGCTTTAGTTTGAGCATTTTTATCGCCTCCAAAAACAAAAGGTTTTCGTATTCGCCCACAGTTCCGCCTATTTCTATCACCACAATTTGGGCATTTTCTTTTTTAACCGCATTGTCTATTCTGTTTATAACCTCCAAAGGAATTTGCGGCACAACTTCCACGCATTTGCCCTGGTACTCCATTGCCCTTTCTTTGTTTATAACCGAAAGATAAACGCTTCCGGTTGTCATATAGTTTGCCGAAGAAAGGCTGGTGTCTAAAAATCTTTCGTAATTGCCCATATCCTGGTCGCACTCCATTCCATCGTCAAGCACAAAAACTTCTCCGTGTTCGGTGGGGTTCATAGTGCCCGCATCCACATTCACATAGGGGTCTATTTTTATTGCAGTCGTTTCAAATCCTTTTGATTTTAAAAGTTTGCATATGCTGGCTGCGGCCACTCCCTTGCCTACTCCCGACATCACTCCACCTGTGACAAAAATATATTTTGTTGGCATTTTTATTGCGATTTAATTTCAATTTAAATTTAAATTAAACCGCCCCGATGAAGGGGCGGTGTTATTACTCTTTTGCGTCGGCTTCCTCTCCTGCGACAATGAGTTTTATTTCGGCTTCGAGATTGTGATCCAATTTTATGCTGATTGGAAATTCTCCCAATTCCTTGATAGGGCTTGATAATTCAATCTGTGATTTTTTTACTTCAAATCCCATTTCTTTAAGGGCCTCTGCTATTTTCTGGCTGTTTATTGATTCAAACAACTGGCCCTCATCGCCAATTTTGACGGAAATATTAACTTCAATGCCGTCAATTTTGGATGCCAATTCCTGAGATTTTTTCAAATCTTCTTCAGCTTCTTTAGCAATAACCTCTTTTTGGTCTTGCAGCCATTTTAAGGCTTCTTCTGTCGCTGGCTTAGCCAACTTTTCCGGGAACAGGAAATTTCTGGCATATCCGTCTTTTACATCTTTGACCTCATACTTGCGGCCGAGATCTTCAACATTTTGCAATAAGATTACCTTCATGATTTTAATTTATTTTACGATTTATATTCTACTTTAAACCATTCACAATTTCAAGGGCTTTTTGAAGTTGAGGGTCTTTCTTGTCTTTTGCGTCCTGCTCTGTGAGTTCAACCTTGACGTCCGGCTCAAGCCCGACCTCGGAAATTGAAACACCCTTTGGCGTAAGCCATTTTGCTATTGTCACTTTCAAAAACGATCCGTCGCCCAGCTCAATGACTTCCTGTACAGACCCTTTGCCAAAAGATTTCTCTCCGATCAATTGCACGCCCTTGTTGTCTCTTAGGGCTCCCGCAAGTATTTCTGATGCCGATGCTGAGCCGCCATTTATTAACACGACCATTGGATAATCCGAAAGGCCATAGGTGCCTTGCGTATTGTAGGTGTCCTGGCCTCTTTCATCTCCATAATCTTCAATTGCCACAACCTGGCCTGGCTGTATAAAATATCCGGCAATGTCTTGGGCCGTATCGAGATATCCGCCAGGATTATTTCTTAAATCCAAAATAATTTTTTTTGCGCCGCTTTGCCTGATTTTGTTGACCGCCATTCCGAAGTCGCTGCTTAGAGACCCGCCAAATTGGTACAATTGTATGTAGGCCACATCATTGTTTATTATTTTCCAGTCCATTGCCGGAATTACAATTGTGCCGCGGGTTATTGTTATATCCTTTGTGTTTTCCCATTCTTCTCTGTATATGGTAAGGGTTACATCAGTTCCTTCTTCGCCCCTTATCAGGTCAACTGCGTCATCGGTGGACATTCCGGCCGTGCTCTTACCGTCTATTTGAAAAATCACATCGCCCGATTTTAATCCTGCTTTTTCCCCTGGCGTGTCTTTAAGCGGAGCTACAACAACTATAAAATTGTCTTTTATTCCTATTTCAACTCCTATTCCGCCAAAAGACCCCTGCAGGTCATCTTCAAATTTTTGGGCTTCGTTCGGGTCAAAAAATGAAGTATATGGGTCGCCTAAAGATTCTGTCATTCCCTTTATGGCTCCGTATATCACCTGTTGGTCATCAATCTTTTCAGGGTCCACAAAGCTGGCTTTAAGCTTGTTGTAAGCATCCCAAAACAAAGAAAAGTTTATGCCTTCGGGTTGCTGTACGCAGTATGCGCCGGCTTTTCCGACCCATACTCCGAAAACAAAAATAACCAGAAATCCGCAAACCAGAGTTACGGAAAGAAACGCTTTATTTTTTAAAAATTTAAATTGCATATTTTTTATTATATATTGTCTATTTATACCAAAAAATAAATTCAACACAACATTGAC
>Ga0265297_10003833_pt1 | contig 26043 bp, 14 predicted proteins | sample Munlanlwell13791_FD_192502 | JGI IMG/M metagenome (GOLD analysis project Ga0265297, IMG submission 192502) | Leachate microbial communities from a municipal landfill in Southern Ontario, Canada - Leachate well 137-91 | ecosystem: Engineered > Solid waste > Landfill > Unclassified | place...
TGTTCATCTTGGGGCCGATGGCCAGCGGCTGATACCAGTACTGCACTGGCATCGAAGTCCTGGGCACCCAGTTCCACGAAATCGTTGAATACTCGAAGATATCAAAGCTTGCTGTAATGCCGCTTCCAGTTGGGGCGCTGCCTGTCCCGGTGTAACCGGTGCACAGGTAATTGCCACCGCCTGTCGAGGCCTGCGCAGCCACTGCATCGCCCTTGAAGAACCAGTATTGCCCTTCAACGGGCGAGACTTCTCCGTATCCGGTCGGGTTCAGAACGTCGAAGCGGTCCTGTTCGAACCACTCAACAATCTGGTGAATCGGCCCGTTCATCGTGAAGACCATCTGCCGCGGGTTGTCGATGGACTTGGCCATATTCGCTGAACCGGCTCCGATACCACGCCATTCCGGCGCATACCTGAGTACCGGAGTGGTCGGCGGCGGGGCAAGCGTCGCCGTAACCACCGAGCCTCCGTCGTACCAGCCGCTGACATCGGGGTCGAAGCCACCGACCGGGCCGACGTTCTCAAGCAACAGGTAGAATTCAGTCTGGAAGGCAGCGAACTCGCGAATCGGGCCGCTCATTGTAACGGTAATACCCGTGTCCGGCCCGCTCGTCGTAACGCTACCAGAACCTGAGCCACTCCAGCCGCTGAACGTATAACGCTCCCACAGTGGATTGTTCGGAAGCACGATGTTGGCGGTAGCGTTTGTCCCTTCTTTGAACCAGCCCGAGCCAATCGGTGTGCCCGCATTGGTCTCGACCTTCAACTCGTACTGCTTGTCCCAGTTCCAGTTGACCGTCGTGGGGATGCTCAATGTGAATGGACCGGTGCTGTTAGTGTCACCAAAGATCAGTGATCCCGACCCGGTGTACCCCAGGCACTCATAGCGTACGCCGATACCGGCCGATACGAACGCCGGCACGCCGGTTTCGATGACTCCGCCCGCAGCGTACCAGCCTTTTGTTGCGCCAATCGCGCTGTAAAGGTCGTTCCTGACGTCAAGCAAGTACTCGAGTACCCAGATGAAGTCAATTGTCGTCGCTTGCGTGATGTTGAACTGGCATGTGCTGTTGGTGCTGTTGCCGATCTGAGTTGAATTCCAGCCTGTGCAATGGTAGCGGCTGAAGTTGTCGATCTGGTGTTCGGCTTCGGCAACGATCTGTATCGAAGTTCCGGTCTTGTAGAAGCCTGAAGTATTGCCCGTAATGAAGGTCTGTGACGAGTTGACCGTGAGCATGTACTCGCGGGCGTAGGTGGCCGTAATGGTCTTTCCTGCGGGGCTCTCAACGGTAGCGCTATGGGCAATCGTGCCCAAGTCGCTCCAGGAGTCAAAGGCCCAACGCTGGGAAGGTGTCTGCCCCGAGTATTGCGGCACGGAGATATCATGCGGAGCGAAGTACTTCCAAGTGCCGGTGTAGGAACCGGTGTATGCAGAGCCGTCAACCGTGACCGAAGCACCGGATGTAAGAGAGGTCTTGACTGTCACATTGACATTGTTGGTCAGCATGAACGAATCCGACTTGAACCAAGTGCACCATGAACCGCCGTTGTGGGCGCGCGCGGTGAAAACAAACTCGCGGCTTTCAAGACTTGCGGCCGCGGTGTCAAAAGTGACCGCCCAAACTCCGCCGCCTTGGTCGGTCGGCGTAGCAGCGATCGGGACAATGGTCGTTCCGCCGTCCACGCTGTATCCGAATTCGAACCGGGTGGGAGGATCAACGCGACGTTCAATGTAAGCACGCGCAGGGCACACTTCGCTGGAGGATGCGCCCCAGTTGGATGTCGTGTTGTTTCCTCTTTGGTCTCCGCTCATGATAAGCGAACTGACCGTGTTTCCGCTGTATCCGCCCAATCCGGGATAGCAGGCATAAAAGTACAGGGCGACATGCGTACCTAATGGAGCATTTGGAATGCTCACGGTGTAGTCCGTTGTCGAGCCCCTGGAGGGGGTGTAGGTGGAAGAAGAAGTCCAAAGATGCGTTACCGCACTCGACACAGGATCTATCGAGAACAGTTTCAGGTTCACTCTCCAGCAGCTATTGTAGCTGCCGCCACTCCCTATGTAGGTGGTGAATTTTGTGATTGTTCCCGTCACCATGGAGCCGTTCGCATTTTCAAGGATAGTGAAGTTGCATCGAGAGCTGACCATGGTCGTTCCAAAAGTCCACGGATTGGGCGGAAAGTAGTTCTGGAGCATCGGAGGTGTTACCGTGGAGGTCAGATCGATTGATCCCTCATCAGGATTGGTATATCCGGTAATGGAATCCGGAATGATATTGACGATCATGATGTCCTCTTCGCGAGGAGTGGTAACCACCCCGACCGTGTCGGCCGAAGCCCGGACCTTTGATCCGAAATCGGTCAGATCGCCGGTATTCCAGTAAATGGAATAGCCATCGGTGCCGTCATTGTCCAGACCGATGCTGTACCATTGGTTGTCCTTCGAAATGAAGTACTCGAAGTAGACCACGGTGAACGGCAAGGCCCCGTCAACAACCGCAATCAATTGCACCTGGCCGCCGTTGTAGTCGCCTTCGTTATAGCCCGCGATATCGGTCACCGTCGCGGGATACGCGTAGGCACTCGGTACATATGCGGCCAGCGCGGCACACAAAGCTATTGCTGCAAGAAGCGTCTGTAGAACTCGCATAGAACCTCCTGAATACGGCCCGGCTTACCGAGCGAGTAGTTCCCTTAGCATGGCTCTGAAAGCACCGCTATCGCGAAGAGTGGCCGCGGCTGCTGGAGAAACCAAGTAGTACAACTCGACCATGCTGCTTGTTGTCGCCGAACCTGCAGCCAGAGCATCGCGCGTGGTCGTCAGGCTCCGGACTACATCGGCACTCATCGAGCCGAATGCTGCTGTCGCGATAAAGCATCCACTTCCGCCGCCTGTCGGCCCCGTGGGATTGACGTTTCCACTGTCCGTAGAACCGATATTGACCAAAGAAGTGGCGAATGCGTTCATGTACCCAATCTTGTTCGAGTAAGCATAGAACGCAACGGGCTTGCCCGACGGGCCAATATGCACGTTTATGTTGCCGTCAATGCCGATCGGATTCGGAATTGTCATCGTCTCCCAGGAGGTGCCGTTGTGGCGGGCATACCTGAATCTGAGCCCGTTCGATGACAGAATGTGCGGATGCTGTGCGGCATCGAGAGCAAAGTCAAGATTGTAGCCAGACGGATTGGCATCGGCCGTTTCGATAGTCCAAGCATCGGTCGTCTTGCGCGCGACCTTTATGACCGGGCTGTTGACTACTGATGCGTCTTGATACGCAATATAGATTTCCCCGCTGGGGCTCGTGCGAACCTTGCAGAAGAAACCAGCAACGCCTGAGTCGTCAACGATTTCAGTGGTCCACACGCCAGCCTTCCTTTGGGAACAGACAAGGGCCTGTGTGCTGGCGTCGAAGAATACTACGACCGGTTCGCCGTCGTTGGGTCTGACAGCGACTGAAAGGAACATGGCCGCCATTCCGTCGTAGGGAATGGTCTGCGCCCAAGTCGGGGCCCCGCCCATGCAACGGACTTTCACCTGCGCGTTGCTGGAATCGAAGTAGGCCATAATCATGCTGTTGTTTTCGACGGTGTCCCAAGTGGAAATGCGCCCGACATCTCCGCTATCGTCAAGCACCTTAATCGCCCAGCCCTGGGCAGTCACCCAGCCCGGCGTTGTGACAGTGTCGTGGCAGAGGAAGTACAGGTGATGGTCGGCGCCGTTATAGAACGTGATGAGCGGCTTGTCGCAGAAACTCAGACCAAGGGCCAAGCCCTGGCAATCCTGCAGTCCGGTAAGGACCTGGACGCTTGAAAGCTGAGTTCCTTCGATATCGTATACCTCATAGAATACTGTCTGGAGCGATGGAGAGTAGTACGCAAGGCCAAGGTCGCCATCAAAGCGGAGCTTGGATGATAGATACAGGGCATCGGAAGCTACTTCCTCAGGCATGTTCCAGAACTGCTCGGGCACGCCAGGCCGTGTGGACCAGAGCCATTCGAGAGAACTGGGCTGAGAAATAAGGAAGTTGCAGTACGGAACGGTTCCGGTTGGTGTGGAGCCGGTGCCTGCAAAGCCGGAGCATACCTTCGTTGCCGTGGAGGATTGAGCGTAGCCGACGACCGGCTCGTCACTGTAGTGCCATGACGCACCGGAAGGCGGTACTACTTCAGCGCTGGGATTGGTATTCGTTACAGTCAGCAGATACTGGGTGGACCACAGAATATGTTGCTCGATCGGGGCTGACATACTCACGTTTATGGCATGCGCATTCGCGGGATCGCGCGGGATCACAACGGCCGGGTCTGCTCCGAACCACTCGGCCACCCATCTCTGCCCTGCAGTGGCCGCAGGCGCATTTGCCCTGATCAAGACCGACGCGTCAAGCCGTTGCCAGCCGCTCGGGTCGCTGACAATCGTGCCATTCTCGGCGACTACGGTAAGCATGTGCCATGTCTGCCACTCTGCGTGCTGAGTAATTGCGCCGTTGACTGTAATGCTCTGCGAAGAATCCGGTCCTGCATAGTTGGTGGAACCGGCACCGGTACCCGCCCAGGAATTGAAGGTGTACTTGGTCACAGCGGAATCGGCCGGCGGGATCGCGTAGATGGGAACAACTGTGCCGACGTTGAACCAGCCACTTGTCGGACTGGTCGCGCCGAGATTGCTGCTGAAGGACACATAGTACTGTCCCTGCCAAATCCAGGTGATCGTGGAGGCAGCATTAAGCTGGAACATGCCCGTATCGTTGGTCGATCCCGAGCCAAGCGAGCCGGTGCCAGTGTAGCCTCCGCAGGCCATGCGCGAATTGCCGTTGGTGATGGATGGATCTACGCTGCAGTGCAATGTAGTGCCGACCTCGTACCAACCATTGTTGTCGCCCGTGGAGACGCCCTGATCGTTATTGATGATGAGTGTAAACTCCTGCCTGTACTTCCAAGTCAGCAGTGTGGCTGAAGTGATCAGGAAGTTTGCTTCAGTGATATCGCTGGCCAGGTTGACCCCGGTGGCTGTCCAGCCTTCGCAGAAGTAGCGTTCCTTGAAGGGGGTAACGTCTATGAGCTGCGATGCATTGGAAATCACCCGGTAGCCGGTGTCATAATAGCCATCGATAGGAGCTGTAACCGGGAATGGAGACACTGTGGCGAGCCAATACTGTTGTACGTAGTTGGCAACAATAGGCTGGTTGGTCGCGACCATGTCGCCGGTAACCTTCAAGCTGTGAGACATCGCCCCGCCATCGCTCCAGTTGTCGAAGCGGTAACGCCTGTTCTGGGGGGTCTCTATCTGATATTGCGGCGCTGCGACGCTGTAGGTGTATGTGTTTTCCCAGCTCACGGTCACGTTCTGCACAAAGGGCACGGTTCTGGAAATGCCTTGGAAAGTCAGGGCTCCCGCGTTCATTGAAGTATTGAAGGTAGCGTTGACCCTGTTGATGACGTGAACTTGTGCGGGAGAGAAATACCACTTGCCGTAGGAGTACCCGTTGGATCCGCGGACTGCCATCCAGACATTCGCATCATCAACGGCTCCAAGTGACTGCCAGTCAAAGCTGTATCCGCCATTGCCGTCACCACTCGAAGAGCCTACGACCGTGACGGTTGTCTTGTTGGTCGAGTATCCGAACTGAACCACTGTCGGATAGGGTGCCTCCAACTCCACCGTCGCCCGAACCGGGGCGGCGTAGTACGTATAGGTGTTGTAGTATGGAAAGGCTCCCGATGTGACGTCGCTACCATAGTAGTGGCCGCTGTTGTTGTTGCCGGTGTAGCCATAGGCATTGCAGTAGTACATGTACACGCCAATATACGCGCCTGCGGCAATGTTCGCAAACGCAGTTCCCGTCAGGGTGTAGGACTGCTCGCCCTGCAGACTGGCGGTAGAAGGTCCCGAGGCCGCGACCGAGTAAGTCCCGCCCGAGTACGTGATAATCTTGAAGCTGTGACTGGGCGAGTTGTACGGGTACACATAGTTGAAGTACGTCTTGTATCCGACAAAGGTACCGACCGATGCCGAGGAATAGCTCGTGTTCCAGTTCGTTTGGATATATGCGCCGTTGTTGGTCGCCGTCCAAGGGTTATCCGGCCATGTGGAGTAGGTCTTCGACTTCTGGTAATTGGCGGAGAGTATGATGTTCTGACCATCGATCGGGAGCAACGCCCCGAAGGACTTGTACCCGGGGTTGGCAAGATTGAGTTTTACGTCGTATCCGGGCGACGCGGTCGAGCCCGAGTATGCGATGGCCCGCAACATCATCGCAGGATCATACAGGACATCGGTGTCCCAGGCGCATGTGAAGCCATCGGAAGATGTTGTATCCGACTTGATCAGTGTGTAAGTAGCATCAGCGGCTCCCTTGTACAGGAAGTCGACCCTGTTGACGCCCGCGGCGTAAATGGTGCCCGCGGTCGCGGTCAGGTTGAGGATGCCCGCGTTTGGATTGACCGAGTCGTATCCGGTGATGCTGGTGACCCAGACGTCTTTCATCGTGTAAACGATGTTGTCCACCCAGAGCCCATAGTAGTAGTAGTCGTAGGTGTAGGTGTGGAACCGTATCTTCTTGACGTTTCCGGGTATCTCCACCGATGTATTGGCACCGTAAATATAGGAGTAGTTGCTGGCGATGTTGGCACAAGTGTACCAGTTGCTGCCGTCCGTTGTGTACTGGACGTCAAGGCTGGCGTAGTAGCAGTAGTACCAGAAGGTCATCGTGCCAGCACCGGGGGGCGTGGTGGGCCAAGTGTAGATCAAATAGTAATCGTAAAAATAACTGGAACCATAGTAGCTGTACGGCATACCTACATGGCCGGCATAGTAATAGGAGGCGTAGTTATAGCCATCGACGTCGGCGCCATAGGTGTTGTAGCAGGGGTAGTTGGGATTGGTGGTATATGAAGACCATGGCGAGCCGGATGAGTAGATCGGCGTGCCATAGCTGTAGCCGGAATCCCAGTTCTGGCTGAAATCCCATGTGGTCGCCGCGAAGGCCGACGAGGGGAATGCAAAGACGACGAGGGCGACTGCGAGCAGGAACAGCTTCTTCATCTGACCTTCTCCCTTATCTGGAGATAAAAGACGATACTGCAGCTTGGCTATTGTAGAACCGTAACTCCATTGTGTCAAGGCTTTTTTGCCGATAGATAGTGCCCCGAACAGGGGGGTGTGCTGCAAAATGCCACTTGACGCCTAACGCCCTCCGGATACCATTTCCGGCGGTGAAAGCCCTCAAACTACTTCTCCAGCGTATTTCCCTTCTTCTCGGGCTGCGGGACGATTTCCTGTGCGACCGCTGCAAGCTTAATTACAGGGATCTCTGCCGCAGGCCGGAGCGACCCAACGCATTGGTTTGCCCCGACTACCGCAAGCACTGAGATGGTTCTCGAATACCCGACCGCACTTCTTCTCCTTTTCTTTCTGCCCGTCCTGATCCTCCTCGAAGTACTTCGCAACCGCAGACGCGAGCAAAAGGCAGCTTCGGTTTCCATCTGGAGGCAAGCTCTGGCGGATTCCGGAGAAAAAGCCCGCCGCAAAGTCACGATCTCCCTGGGCCTTGTGCTGCTGATTCTGGCATTCCTCCTTTCGGTTATCGGCGCAAGCCTCCCCTCTCTGGTAAGCGGCTCAAATTCAGCGAAGCGTTTTTCGCTTGTCATGGATGTCTCCGCCTCGATGAAAGCAGGTGGCTCTTTCTCCCGCGCCGTCGCGGATGCCCGGCAATACGTTTCCTCAGTTGCCGATAACTCGCTGTTCACAATTGTTGAAGGGGGAGCGAATCCCCTGATTGCGTGTTCCGATGCTTCCGCAGAGGAGGCTGTTCGCTCCCTGGACCGGTTTGCCTGCGCAGACACGGAGGCGGACCTCGCGGCTGCGGTTCGTTTCGCCCTTACTTACGAGCCCGATGTACGCCCCCTGCTCTTCACAGACCATCTCCCCGGAGATGTCGCAGCGGATTTCCGCTCTTTCGGCTCACCCCTTGGCAATATCGGTTTCGTCACAGGCAAAGCAATGCCGGGGGGACTCTTCTTCGCCGTTGCCAATTACTCTTCTGTGGCGTTCGACGGTGCAGTACTGCTGCAACTTGAGGGTACCCCATCCCGGGAGGTGCTGCAACTGTCGCTCAAGCCAGGGGAAAGAAGGGATTTCTCCCTCGAGCTTGCACCTTCCGCACGCGGCCGGTTCATCCTGACCATTGACCCTCCTGATTCTTTCGATTCCGACAACAGGCTGTACTTCGTCCAGGGAGGAACAGGGGTTACTACTATCGCGGTATTGGGCACGCATTCGCGGGGGCGTTACGGTGTGCAGAAAGTCCTCGGCGAACTACCGGATGTCAAGTTAGTGAACATCGACGGGGATCGGTTACCGGATGATATTGCCTGCGATGCCGTTGTGGCATATGGTGTTCCGATAAGCGATGATTCCCCTGCGGGCTTGTACTTCCTTCCACCCTCTGCCCCTGACTTCAGGCCGGGCGATGAGGCACTGAAAGGCTCCCTGACCGTATCCGATGCGCCGCTTCATTCGTTCATGCGCGATGCCGACGGGAAGCCTTTCAAGCTGTTGCGGGGAAATCTGTCCGCAGGAAGGGCTTGCGAATTCGGCCCGTCCTGGCAGCCGGTCTTGTTGTGTGAAGGCAAGACCGTGGTGGCAAACCGGATGGGAACGAACATCTGGGCAGTGGGCTTCTATCCCTCCGAGGAGTTCACGGATTGGGTGCTTGATCCATCATTCGTTGTTTTCGTCGCCAGGTTTGCGCAAGCCGTGGGCGACGATTCGAACAGGGAAATCCTTCGCAGGACCGATGCCGGGCACCTCTTGACAGGCTTTGCGGGCTCAGCAGGATACAACCTGATTTCCGATGTGGAATCCGACCTTCGAGGTAACAAGACGGAATCGTCCGCTTCCGCCCCACAATCCCCCGCCTCCGCAAGGCGGATGCAAACTCCCATCGGGTGGCTGTTCTTCGCCGCAGTGGCCATTCTTCTGGCCTTGCGGGCAGTGATGGCCCTATATCGCACCTGACAAGCCTCTGTCAGCTTGCAGATTGCCGAAAAATCCACACACTTAGCCTCTTAGCCAGGAGGTCATATGGACCTGCGCCACAAGTTCGCGGATTCCTTCAATCTGAACGAGCCCAGCATCCTTGTGCCCCCGCCCGGGCCCAAGGCGCAGCAGCTCGTATCGCGAGAGGACAAAATTGCATCGCCGGCCCACGGCCGAGGCTATCCGCTTGTTGTTGACCACGCTTTCGGGATCTGGATAATGGACCCCGATGGCAACCGCTTCATGGATTTCACAAGCGGCATCGGCGTCACCAACGCAGGGCATTGCCATCCCGATATCGTGGAGGCTCTGACGGCACAGGTGAACAAGTTCTTCCACTATTGCGGACCCGATTTCTACTACGAGCAGCAGACCATCGCATCCGAAATGGTCGTGTCGGTCGCCCCGGTGGACAATGCGGTTCCCTTCTTCACAAACAGCGGAGCTGAAGCAACCGAAGCCGCGATGAAACTCGCGCGGTATTACACCAAGCGCCCGCGCTTCATGGCGTTGCGTGGCGCTTTCCACGGGCGCACTCTCGGTGCTCTGTCTCTCACTTCATCGAAATCCGTGCAGCGCGCCCGCTACGCGCCGCTGATCCCCGAAGTGACCCACGTCGCCAACCCCTACTGCTATCGCTGTCCGATCAACCTGACCTATCCCGCGTGCAAGGTCGCCTGTGTTGACTTGGTCGAGGACAATTTCAAGACTATCAATCCGGCCGAGGAGGTTGCCGCCTTCTTCGCGGAACCCATCCAAGGCGAAGGCGGGTACATTGTACCGCCGCCGGAGTACTTCCCCAAACTGGCAGCGTTGCTCAAGAAGTACGATGTGCTTCTGGCTATCGACGAGGTACAGGCCGGGAACGGTCGCTCCGGCAAGATGTTCGCCATCGAGCATTGGGGCGTCCGCCCGGACATCCTGTACACCGCGAAAGGATTGGGGTCGGGATTCCCCATCGGCGTCATGGTATCGCGGCGCGAACTGAATACGTGGCCGGCAGGTTCGCACTCCAACACTTACGGCGGAAACCCCATGGGCACAGTCGTTGTCGCCAAGACGCTGGAGCTTATCCAGAATGGCCTGATGCAGAACGCAGCAGCGCGCGGCGAGGAACTCTTTGCCGGGCTCAAGGGTCTCCAGAAGAAGTACGATTTCATCGGCGACGTTCGTGGCATGGGCCTGATGCGCGCAATTGAAATCGTGAAGAACTTCGACACGAAGGAGCGCGACCCGCAACGCAGAGACCGCATCGTTCAGAAGTGCTTCGAGAACGGCCTGCTCGTTTACTTCTGCGGGCCCAACTCTGTACGGTTCATCCCGCCGCTGATCATCACCAAGGCACAAATCGCAGGAGCCCTGGCGGTGCTGGACAAGGTGCTTAAAGCCGTTTAGGAAATCGACAATATCACGAAAACGGGGGCCATATGGCCCCCGTTTTTTTTCGTATTGCAGGCGTGAATTATTTGCCGGGCGTCGGCTCTACTTTGTCGGGTTCCGCGGGGGCAGACTTGTCCTTTTCGACACCTACCATATCGCGGATTTCTCCCCTCAAACGCTCGATTTCCTTAGTCTTCGCCTGAACGGTGCCGAACACTTCCCTGGTCGATTCGAGCCCCTTCTTAATAAGGTAAGCAGCCGCCTCTGACCTGGAACGGAAAATCTCGGCTTCCAGCATTGCGTCAATGCTCTTCAGTGTCTCATCCTCCACCCTGACCATCAGGACGTTGATTCTGACACCGGAGACGTTCTGCTTGAAGTAGTCGCGCAGTTCGCGTCCCAGCGCCTTCAGTTCTTTCAGGCTCTCGACGTTGAACTTCCTCAGGAACTCCTCCGGAATGTGGAAGGCCCCGTGGGGCCCGCAGCATTCCTGGTCCTGTGGCCCTTCCCCGGGCTTGCATCCGCAATCACAGGGCTGTTCGACCTTCTTTTCTTCTTGTTCAGCCATAGCCACTCCTTTTGTAGACACGTAATCATACCGCAGGTCCTGCGGTTGTCAATTACGTTTTGGCTCAAGAATTACAACTGGTCCTTGGCGACGTATAGGACCTGCTGAATCAGCCATTGCAGAGGGTTACGTGGCCGCAGGTCTTTTTCTTTGAGAAGCAATGAATGCCTGATGTCTCGTTCGAACGCCTCAGTCAGTTGAGCGGCGAACGCGGCGTCGATTACCTCAAGATTGCACTCGTAGTTGAGGAAGAACGAGCGGCCGTTCATGTTGGTAGAGCCTACCGTTGACCAAATTCCGTCCACCACTATCGTCTTTGAGTGCAGAAGAGCGGATGAGTAAGCGTAGATCTCGACACCTTTTCTGCACAAACGACGGGTACATTCCAGCGAAGTCTTTTTCGTAAGGTACAGGTCGAGCACATCGGCCATCAGCACTCGCACCTTGACTCCTCGCGATGCCGCCTCCCTGAGCGCGAGGGCAATCGGATGATCGGGAAGGAAGTAACCGTGCGTAATGTCGATTGACTTGTTTGATGAACGTATCGCGAGAAGAATGGCCTGGTAGATCTCCTCAGACCACCAGCCGGGCTCGGTAAAAAGAACTCGTGCGGGAGCATTACCTTTAGAAGGAGCCCTGAGCGCCTCATCAACAACCTGATCGGATTTGAGTTCCTCGTCTGCGTCGCGCCAGTCCTTCGGCGGCCAGGGGTATCGGCCCGAAAAGGCTTGAGTGATCTTCGTGGCAACTAAGTCAACAATCGGCAGAGGGATGCGATGCTTGAAGAAAGCTCCCGTGCTCTCCTGCCACAGGTAGGCGAAACACGAGCGTAAATCGAGCGCGACCGGTCCCTCTATTCTCATCCCTGAGTCACGCCATTTTCCTGATGTCAGGCCTCCTTCGTTGTACTTATTGCTGATATTATGGCCCATCGTGTAGCCTATCTCACCATCAACGACCATCATTTTCGCATGGAGGCGGTTGTTGAGTCGAAGTATTGTCCAGCTTTCTATGGGGTTGAACGAATTGACCTTGGCGCCCGCATCCCTGAGGATGTCAAAAGGCTCCCGGTCGGTTATGGAGATGCTGCCAAAGAAGTCGTAAAGAACCCTGACCTGCACTCCGGCCTTCGCGCGCTCGGCCAGAGCCTTGGCGAATGCGAGTCCGACATCATCGGAATGATAAATATAGGTAGCGAAGAGGATCTCGCGTTTTGCGCGGCGGATATCCGCGAGCATGCAAGGAAAAATCTGTTCTCCGTTGCACAGGAACGTGGCAGAGTTGGCCTTGCGCATCGGGCTGTGCGCGACCGCTGTCATGGCGTCATCAAAGGCCTGGGATGTGAACTCGTGGCCGGTGGGAAGGCGCCCGAACAAGCGACGCGCTGCAAGGCCCGGCCGCGTAACGAGGGCGTCGCAGCCGCAGCAATAGAGCGCGGCGACTATGACGATAAAGACAATCGCGCGGCGAAGCATGGGAACGATATTAGCACCTTTTCCTTGTGCGGCTATTGCGCTGCAGATAACGGCTCCGGCTGCTGCACGTCGTTGAAAATCAGAATCTCCGGCCTGACCACACCGGCGCGTATGCGGGTCGTGCCATTGATGGAAGCCCATTTCCCCTCGCACGAGGAAAGATGCAGGTGGAATTCCCCGTTCATTTCCGCACGGCCAAACCGCTCGGTCAGGATGACAGGAAACGGCGCCAGCTCCTGGCCCGTGGCGGACACGGCGAAGTCGCGCTGAAGGAACTCGCAGAGGTCAAGTTGGTCCGCGGCACCGGTGATGACCCCTTTCACCCCAAACGTCACGGCGCGCTGCAAGGCCTCGAGCCCGATACCCTTCCCTCCGGCTATGATGCAGCCGCGATGGCTCTCGTTCACTCGCGCAGAGGTGATCTCCTGGGCGGGCCCGCTGACTACGGACAGCTTGCCCCAGGATTCTCCGCCAACGCCGCAGACTCCCTGCATACGAATGCCGCGGCCCAGCATCTCTATCTCGCCATGCCTGACTGCACTTACTTCACCTGCAAAGCCGGCATACGTGGGTACTTCCTCGAAATCGCGCCGGACAACAACGATTCCGGTTCCCAGATCCACCGAGTCGACGCTCCCGGCGATAGGCGATTGAACTGATGCGCAGGGGCTTCCGACAACCATCCGCCGCGCGATCATCTGTCCCTTTTCGACGAAAGAACCTTCGGAGACAAACAAATAGCGGTGCAATTTCCAGCCCCGCGCTTCGAGGGCGCGGCCGACCTGAATTTCAACGGCGCGCTTTCCGTAGTCCACTTCCTCGCGGACAAGGATATAGAACGATCGCTCGAAAACCTGCTCGACGATCCCGTCGATCGGCGACCGGAAAGCCCTTGTTCCAACGACCCCGCTGCCCGGAATGGGGCTGAAGCGAACCATAATCTGCCCAAACTTGACGGCATCGCCTGCCTTAACCTGCCATTTAACCTGGCACCCTCCGACTTCCCGTTCACTCATTGGGGAGGCGTTCTTCTGCACCTCCTTTTGTGACGGCACAAATGAGGTGTTATCCGGGAAATCATCCTTTGGCGACAGCGGAACCGTGCGCAATGCGTATAGATAGAACTGTCTGGGGGGAGGAAGGAAAGCTGTGGCGATTGCCGTATCCGGCGTGACCGCTGATCCCGGTATCACAAGGGTCTTGGAGTTGTATGGCAGGCGACGAGTTTTTGTGAGCGGCCCGGCGGTGATGTTCATCTTGCTCCTCCCGTGAAAGCGCTACGCCATTCGCTGACCGCCGCGTGTTTCTCGCTCTCTTCCTTTGGGAACTCGATGGGCCTGCCGCGCGCGTCTATCACGACTCCAAGCAATCCTCCCCGCACGTTCTTCTCAACGCGCTTTCCTTTCCCGGCACCTGCAGAAATCCCCCTGCGGGGGACGATTGTCAGGCTTGCGTGGCTGCCGGTCGTGAGCGGGATGAGCCTCAGTTCGCCGCCCAGAATCTGCACCTGCTCCGAAACCCCGTCGCCCTCAAGCATCACATCCGCAACGGGCTTTCCCTTTCGGACATCGCCACTGAACCCGATGCACGAGCCCAACCACACAAGGCAGTGTTGCTCGAATGTCGCCAGCGCGGCGGCGGAGTCGATACGAGCGATCAATCCTGCGTGCGGTGAGATGAATCCTGCGTCGATTGCCATCTCGGTGATGCCTTCCGGCTGCAGGCCATCCACCATCACCATCCCGGCAGCGCGGAAATCGGGGGCGTTGGAGAGAACTCCTCCCGATCCGATGATGAAGTCCACCTGTTCCAGATCGACGTACTGCTCTTCGACCATGCGGGCAGAGGGGAACCACACTGAGAAGTACTTGAGCATCCCCTCGCGCACACGGGCTGGGGCTATCCTCGTAGCGTGCTCCCTGTGACGGCCAAGGGCAAGAGAAAGGGCTTCGCGCGCAGCGGCTTGCTCGAGAACCAACTGCTGGTCATTTTCGGGCAGCGTCCAGGGGAAGATGCACTTATTGGCAATGAGATTTCGGGCTTCCCGTTCGTTTGTTTCCTCCGGCAGCCAGCGACAGATCCTTTCGGCGCCCGCCTCCATCAGCACGTTGCTGAGGCTGTAAGACATACCAAGGTTCGCGCTGACAGAACGGTCGAAACGACCGTCAAACACCGAGAAGACATCGGTGGTTGCTCCGCCAATGTCCAGCATCAGCACGTTGGCTTTCTTATCCTCCGCGAACATCTGCAGGATACGTTCGACCGCTGCGGGAGTAGGTTCGATTGGCAGTCCGGCCCGCTCCACCACCTTCATATATCCCGGGGCTCGCGACATAACATAGCGGATGAACAGATCGCCAATAGCCTTGCGCGAAGGCGCGGTGTTTTCCTTGTCCATCGCGGGCCGAAGATTGTCCACGAATGTGAGATCCGCCCTGCCCTCAAACACGCGTGCAACGGCCTCGCGGGCAGCGGAGTTTCCGGCATAGACAAGCGGAAGAAGCCCCTCCTTTACGAACTTGGGCCGAACATCCGCCGTTGCGACCAGCGCGGCGAGGCGGACCACATTGATAATATCGCCATCTTCGAACCCGCCCGCGAAGAGGATCATGTCCGGTCGGAGGTTCTCCAGCGCTTCGAGTTTTTCGCCCGGCCTCCTGCCGTCGTCGGAAGCAACGACATCCAGGATTACGCCGCCTGCGGCATTTGCGGCACGCGAGGCGCTCTTGGCGGTTATTCCGCGCACAAGCGCAGCCACAACGATAGCCAAACCGCCGCCCGCGCTGGATGTGGCAAGGTAAGAATTCGTACCATCCGGAGAAGGGGTTCCGAATTCGGCGATTGGGATTCCGGCCGCCTCGGACAGGCGGGTCATCGCGTTCGCAAGTCCGATGGTCACGTCTTCGTTGGGGCTCTCGACAGTGGTGGGCGCAAGCCCGCGCGCAACAGGCCGGTAAGCGTCGCCTTCGCGCACGAAAAGTACCGCCTTGGTCGTGGTGCTGCCCAAGTCAACGGCAATTATGTGGTCGGGAGGATGTGTCCCGTTCGGAACCGCTTGCATCGGAACCGTTTCCGTCTGTTGCTTCATCGGAGAACCTCCTCCGCTGAAAGCGCGGGCTTTCCAGAATGGTCAGAAGGTTTTTGTCGTCCCAGCATCACAAGAGTGTACCACCTCGCTCGACAGAGGCAAGAATGTCTTGATCCGGCTCATGGCTCCTGGATGCTCTCAAAGACAAGGTCCTTTCGGCGCGTGCTTTAGAAGGCCATTACCTGACATTTTGGCAGAGACGCCTTCAACTCGGCTATCTCTTCGGCCTTGACTGCAGGTATCCCGTGCAGGAATACATACTGCAGCGATTGCTTGTCAAAGAGCGCGCGCACCGAAGACAGAGTCGGCGCTTTATTGATCGTGACATACTTCATGTTCTGCAAACCTGAAAGCCCTTCGATGTTCTCCAAATCAGGGCAGTCCACGAGGTCGATCATCGACAGGCCGGTCATCCTTTCGCAGAAGTCGAGGGTCTTCATTCCCGGGCACTCAACGATGTACAGGTACTTCATGCCCGTGAGTTCCCCCAGAGGCCCGAAATCTGCGTCTGCCGGAGATGATAGTGATAGGTAACTGATGCAGGACAGATTCTTCAGCGGCGCAAAAGACTCGATCCTCGAACTCCCGGTTATCATCAAGGACTTGAGCGTCACTGTGTTTGCGAGGGAGGCGATATCCCGGAGATTTGTGCAGTTCTCGATCTCGAGAGAACCGAGGAGAGTAAGGACCTCAATCCCCTGCAGGGATTCGATAGCAGAGCCATTCGCCTTGATTCGAATCAGTGAAGGCATGTCAGCCAAACCCGCAAAAGAAGTCAGGTTGGGGCAGGAGTTCAATTCGAGCGTATCCAGCGCCCTCAGATCCGCGAGCCACTTAAGGTCGGTAATGCATGAAAGCCCGGAAGCATCGAGTGCGTTTAGCGAGGTCACCCCTGAAACAAAGTCCATATCCCTCAGGCCGCAGTTCGACACGACGAGGCGTTCCAGTTTCCAGTCGTTGCCCAAGTCGGGGATTGCAACCACCGCAGGACAGTTGGAGACTTCAAGTTCCTCCAGCGCGGTCAAATCCACTAACATAGAGAGGTCCGAAAGCTTGGCGCTGTCAGAGATGAGGAGTTGCTTCGCACTGACACAAGCACGCAGCTCCGAGACGCTCTTCAATGCGGAGCAGAACCTGAGATCGACATATGCAATCCCCTTCCCCGGTTGCAGTAGGGCAAGGGATGTAATCGCGGCGCAACCCCTCAGGCATATCCCTTTGAGCTGTGGACAGCCCGTCAGAGTCTCCGATTTCAGGAACTTCGCCCATGTGATATTAAGGTAGCTCAAGCCTGGCGCCTGGGATAGACCTGAGAAGTCCGCGAGCCTCTCGCAGAACAGCAGACTGACGGTCTTCAGCGCAGGGAGCGGCCCGGAGAACTCGACGCGTTTGAGGGCGTGGCTTTTCACAACCGCGAACAATTGCAGCTTCTCGCGGCCGGGAAGCACTATTTCGCCCTTCCCCCTGGCCTCCCACAGCACCAGGCCGCGCAGGTCGAGCTTCTCAAGTACAGGTGAGCTTGCTTCAAAGGTCTTTCCAACCAATTCTACTACGAGAGGCCTGCCAGCCAATCTCGCGAGTTCGGAGATTCCCTCTGCGGGAATATCACCGACTCTGACGTATGATATCCCGGCCAAGTCCTCTTCTGAAGCCCCTTTCAACCATTCGAGAGCTTCATTGTCATCAATGGCGATTCCGTACAATCTGTCGTTGCAGGAGAACTTCCAGCCCTCGGCCGAGAACACGAGCGTTTTCCCCGGCTCGGCTGGCACAAGAAAGTAAGGGCCCTGGTAATACTTGTCGTCCATGTCGTCGCCGTAGTAAAGATTGCGGAGGGTTTTCTTTGTTCCATCGACGGTGCCTGTCGCCGTGATGATCGCAGGCCTGTGGTTTGGCGTATATGAGAGCACCTGGAGGATATCATCAGGCGCGAGGTGCAAGGTAATCGGTTTTCCGTAATAATTCCCATCTGTGTCACCGGTACATACGTCGCGAAAACCAAGCGCTCCGCTTACGGCTACATCAACGGCCTCCGCCTCTGCAATTCCCGAAACAGCACTGCAGAGAACGCAGACGGTCAGAAAAGCTGCGAAGAGCAAACGCATATGTGCCTCCCTTGTACGGAGATTCCCTACTCCCCGATATCACAAGAGTGTACCACTTTCGTGCGCGAATTCATCACAGACGGTACAGCTATTGTAGAAAGAGGGACTACTTCCACTGCGGAAAGAAGGAATGACCGCGATTAGTATCAGGCTTACTGTAAGGGCCGCAATGAACGACTGGAGTCTCCCCCCTTTCGACTACCCGCCAAATCCTGTTGTGAACGAGCAGGGAAACCGCTCGTGGAAGCACCACGTCCAGCGGACTTCGCTGCTGCACGATCTGTCCAAGTTGCACGTCCCAGCACTGTTCATCTATGGCGACCGTGACATTCGGCCGAGTTGGCCCGTGGAACAGGTGGCGCGGCTGATGCCCGGTTCCCGCATAGAGATACTGCAGGGCGCGGATCACTACCTATGGCTGACGCACGCCATGCGAGTCGGAGAACTCTTGACCGGATTCGTGCGGATGGTGCAGGGGAAACCTCAGCATTCTGCCCGACGCAAAAGAAGATACACTTGTTGTACACTTCCTTGCAAAGGGTTTTCGCCCACTGCTTGGTTTCTTTCCATCTCCAAAAGGAGGCCATATGCCACTGCTTCAGATTCCGCATGCCAACCTTCTCGTCGATCCTTTTCTGGTCCGGGCCGTGTACATCAAGGATAACAGCCTTGTTGTGGAGTTCGGCGACAAAAAGCACTCCGTCGGGCCATTTCCCGACGCTGAGCAGAAAAAGATAATGTCCGACATTTGGGCCGCGCTCGAGCCCTACAGCGGAACAATGCCGAAGCCTCAATAGGACCGGCCATCCGCCCTACTTCGCGGTGCTTAAAATGGTGCCGCGAACCGCGATAATACGCGCGTTGCACATGTTCCGGCCGCGATATGCAATTGGTGCTGGCCACAGCATTTCCTTTCCCTTTGCGGTCATTTGCAGCGGATATTCCTCTTCCTCTCCCTTGACTTTCCCCGTTAGCGTTGTTAGAATCTGCGTTCAGCCGCAGAAGCTCTAACAAAGGGGGTATTATGCGTGCTCGGCCTTTGGGACTCCTGATTCCCGCACTCCTGCTCTTCGCGCTTTCGATTTCAACTGCTGAAGAACCTGCCGCCGCTATGAAAGAGACCGTCATCTGTGCTGTCACGGAAGAAGACGCCACGAAGAAGATGGCCGTGAGCCCCGATCATCGCCACTGTGCATTTATCCGAAAGGTGGACAAGGGCGAGATGGTCATAGTTGATGGCAAAGAGGGAAAAGTGTTCAACAAAGTTCTGAGGCCCTTCTACTCGCCTGATTCCACCAAAGTCGCCTATGCCGGCTTCGATGGCAAGAGCTGGACCATCGTCGAAAACGGCAAGGTTGGCCCAAAATATGACAAGATTGACGAGGTCATTTTCCTCTATACTCCGGACAGCAAAAACCTCATTTACGTTGCGACCAAAGGCGGCAAGCAGTTTGTCGTGTCCGGCGGCAAGGATCAGAAGCCCTATAAGGAGATCCAGGGAATCAGACTGAGCACTGACGGCAAGCATATTGCCGTTCATGCCTCCGATAGCGTCTCGCAAGGGATTCAGGGGCCTGGCCAGGATCAGGACTTCTGGAGCATCGACGGAGATGACCTCACCGACTATACCGACCCAATGGGCTTTGCAATGAGCCCCAACGGAAAACGCTACGCGCTGATCGGTCGTCCAGCGAACGGCGAAGACGGCTTCGGTTCGTTCATCATCGTTGACGGGGAAAAGCGTGAGAAGCTGGGTTCTTTCATGGTATCCAGCCTGAGCGACTACTTCGTCTTCAGTCCGGACAGCAAGCGCCTTGCCTACGTAGTTGAGTCGGATGACAAGGACAAGGTCATTCTGGACGGGAAATCCGGCAGTTCCTACAAGGGCGTGGAAGGCATGACCTTCTCTCCCTGCAACAAGCACTTCGCCTTTTTCAGCGGAACGAAAGAAACTGGAGCTTTCCACCTCGACGGCAAGACATGGAAGACTACTTTCGCATCCGGAAATTTCGAAACTCCCCCGACCGTCTTCTGCGGAGATAAGGCCGCCATACGGGTAAAGACAGATGAAGGCGAATGCGTCGTTGAGAACGATGTCGCTGGCGACCCCTACAAGTGGGTGAGTTTGCCGATCTATAACTCAAAGAAAGAGGTCTGTTATCTGGCCAGTGCCGATGGAAAGCTGATGTTCATTGCGGCCGGAAAAACAGTCTGCGAAGTCGAAGGAGGAACCGATCCTCTTCTCGCCATGCTCAGGCATACACAGATTCTCTCGCTGGTCGGCACGGCAGAGCAGCCAGCATTCCTCTTCTCGCGCGAGAAAGAGAGTTGGATTGCCGTCGGCGAGGAAACCTATGGGCCATTCGGCTCGTTCGACGGGGTAAAAAGCGCGATGCTGCCCCGGCTCAAAATCGAGAAACTCGGAATGGACCTGAAAGACATCGATCGTCCTGCAGACTTCCCGGAGATGCCTAACGCCGCCGAGATGGATGACGCCAACGCTCACTATACTTCCTTTGCCTTCGCCAACGGTACGCTTAGCCTGATCGCCGAAAAGGATGGCAACCTCGTCCTGATCGAGGTAAAGGTGAAGTAAGGCCGGACAACTCGCAGGAACAAGAGGGGCACCGGGCTTCGATGGAACCTGGTGTCCCTCTTTTTTTCCGTGTCCATCGCGCCGATGGGGAAAAAAAAGACTTAAGGTACAATTCCGGGGTCTTGTAAGAGGAGGATCCTATGGAAAAGCGCACGAAGCCGCTTGCATTCGTTGGGCTGGCATTGCTCGCCGTCGCTGCTTTGGTGGCGGTCTTTTTCTGGGCGCCGTGGGGGCCTGGCCGCTCGAAGGAACCCAAAGTCAGGGCGGGGATGTCCACCCGGGACTACATCGCCGGAATAATTCTCAAACGCGGTGCTGACGGACTCCTTGAGTCCCGCTCCGGTCGCATGGTCGAGCGTAAGGATTCTGCCGCGTCTGCCTCGAACGAGAAGTCGCGCCCAAGTGGGGCCGTCGCCGGGGAAGAATCCCTGTCGGAGGATTCAGTCGGAGCCCTTGGTCTTGGCGCTGGCGCCCCATCCGGAAGCTACGGGAAACGCAAAGGTGACGGCACGTCGGTACCGTCTTCGGCTGCACCCGATCCCGCGAAGAGACCGGCCAGCGGGGAAAGCACACCCGGCAATCCTGAGAAGAAGACGTCAGATCCCGAGATATTCGCCCGAACACTGACCGCCGGTAGCTTCGACGACACGCGCGATTTCGCTGCCTACTGCAAGATGCTATCCGAGGCCGGAAACGCCAAGGATCTCGTTGAGCTTGTGAGTTCGCACGGGGCCCTGTTGCTTACCGTGAAAGTCGTTGGGCCTGATGGCAGGCCTCTGGGCAACTGCAGGGTCAGCGTGGATCTCGGAGGGCGTAAGGTGGAGGCCGTATCACGCAGCGACGGCCGTGCGATTTTCGTCGGGGCTCGTGACGGGCTCGCGGGAATTGCCGAAGCCTCTGTCACCGCGTACACGCAGGATGGCTGGTTCTCGGCCAGCAGGAAGATCAGCCTCAACGGAAGTGTAATCGAAGCTGAACTCTCCGTTGGTGAGGCAAGCGTGGGAGGACTTCCGGATTCGCTGGACCTTGCATTCGTAGTCGATTGCACGGGCAGCATGGCAGACGAACTCGAATACCTGAAGGTCGAGATGACGGCCATTGCCGCAGCCATCGCTGAGCGTTATCCTTATGTGCGCCAGCGTTACGCCCTTGTTGTCTATCGGGACCAGGGGGACGAGTACGTAACCCGGCGCTTCGACTTCAACGAATCGCTGGATGAATTCATCTCTGACATTTCGGCACAGCGGGCTGCTGGCGGAAACGACGCCCCGGAGGCAGTGCACGAGGCCCTGGAGGAAGCATGCGCTCTTTCCTGGAGCGGCGGGAACGCAGCACGCGTTCTGTTCCATATAGCCGATGCTCCGCCGCATGACGAGTTTGTGGCCCAGACCCTCTCGGCCCTTACCGTGCTCAGGCAGAAGGGCGTTGCCGTGTATCCCGTGGCTGGCAGTGGCGTGGACAAAACGGCTGAGTTCACGATGCGCACCTGCGCCCTGCTCACAGGGGGACGGTACATATTCCTTACAGATCACTCCGGAGTTGGCGGGACGCACGCCGAACCCAATGTGCCGGGATACAAGGTGGAGTACCTTGTCGACCTGATGATCCGGATGATCGCATCGGAGATTGCAGGGGAACCGATTGAAGCGCAGGAGATAATTGAAGAGAAATAGCCAATGATGAATGCAGAATGCTGAATCAGAATGAAAGCCCAGAACGGACAGAGCCCGAGGAAAGCGGACTGCGATCTGGCGAACCGCCTGACGGCAGCCCTGCTCCACGCAGGGGGATTTTCCGCCCGCGGGTCATTATCCTTGCCGTGGTTGTTGCCGGGTTCATCGCAGCCGACATCCTGTTCGTTGCCTGGTATTTGGATGCGCCTGACCTCGATGCGGAGTACAGCTTCCTTTATGAAGACCGGATCCCGCTGCCTACCGACCTCGGCCACGACACAGAGCCCGTGCGCACATTGGTGTCGGGAGAGGCTTTCTACAACGCCGTGGTGGCCGCTCTTGCTACGATTCACCCGAGCAGGCCCAGGGATGCTGCGAGCGAGGAGACCTTCGCCGCCTTCAGCGCCAAGAAGCGCAACCGGCCTTCGGCCAAGCGCAAGAACTTCTACATACAGCCGCTGGGTTCCTTCTCATCATCCGAATCGCGCATCGTTGCCTCCTCCACCGTATTCATGGAGAAGTGCTTCGGCTGTCCCTCTGTTCTGTTGCCCGTGAAGCCACTCGATGCCATTGATGCGAAGTACCGCCGTTCCGGGCCATATGGAGAACAGTTCTTCACCGGCCATCTGCTGGCGAAAGTCCTTTTTCCCGAGGTACCCGCTGATGCAGTCGGTCTGATGGGGGTCACCAGTGCTGACCTGTGGGCAGGCAGGGGCTGGAACTACGTCTTCGGCGAGGGCGCCTTTACTCTTCGCATTGGAGTCTCATCTCTGCGGAGAATGGTCGAGGGCTCGCCGATGCCCAGCGAGAGCCTCGCACTTATGCGCACCGTCAAGTTGCTCGCGCACGAGGCAGGGCATATGTTCTCTCTCTACCATTGCATGAATACACCGTGCATGATGGAGTTCGGCAATTCCCTGTCCGCGCACGATGCCTCCGTCGTTCACTTCTGCCCCGAATGCACGGCTAAGCTCTGCTGGTCGCTCCGCCTTTCGCCGACCGACCGGTTCGCCGCTCTGACCGAATGGTTCGAGGCAAATGGGTACAAGGAAGAGGCCGAATACTGCAAGAAGGCAAAAGCCGCGTTGGTGGAGGCGAAGATACCCACGTTCGGGAACGGAAAACCGAACAATGAATAATGGCACTGCTCCGCGCCGGAGCTTCTTCCGCTCGCGCGCCTTCGTCATTGCCGTGGCCGTGGCGGGATTCATCGCGGTCGACATCCTGTTCGTTGCCTGGTACTTGAATGGGCAGCGTCTGGACGATGAGTACAGATTCCTCGACCGATATGGCTCGCCGGATGCGCCGCCGGACATCCCCGAACCTGTTTCCAAGCTTAGCAAGGCAACTAACGGGGATTTCTACAATGCCGTTGTAGCGGCACTCGAACCACTGCTCCAGTACACCCCGAACAATGACGAGCCCGATGAGTCGTTTGCAGCCTTCCGCGCCAAGAGGCGAAACAAGCCTACCGACGAGCGCAAGATATTCTATGTGCAGCCCCTGGGCGAACTCACCGCATACGAGACGCGCATCCTCGACACTTCCGCCGAATTCGTGAAGAAGTACTTCGGCTTCACTGTCGTCCGGCTGCCGGTCAAGTCAATCTCTGCTGTCGCGGGCAAATATCGCCGCTCGGGAACATATGGCGAGCAGTTCTTCACCGGCCATCTGCTCGGGAAAGTGCTGCTGCCCGATGTCCCCGCCGATGCCGTTGCCGTGATGGGAATTACCGACTCCGACCTCTGGCCGGGCGGCAGCTTTAACTTCGTGTTCGGCGAGGCCACCTTCACTCTGCGGGTGGGAGTCTCATCGCTGAGGAGAATGGTAGAGGACTCGCCGAAGCCGGACGATCATCTTGTCCTGGCTCGCACGATCAAACTGTTCGCGCATGAAGGGGGGCATATGTTTTCTCTGTTGCATTGCTCGCTGACCCCATGCGCGATGGAATACCCCAATTCTCTTGCGGCGCACGACGCCGCAACCGTTCACCTGTGTCCCTGCTGCACGGCCAAGCTATGCTGGTCACTGAACTACGCGCCTGAGGACCGGTTTGCCGGGCTTGCGGAGTGGTTCGGGGCCAATGGGTTCAGGGAAGAAGCGGAGTTTTGCACCAAGGCGAAAGAGGCGCTGCTGGCTGCGAAGATCCCTGATCCGGGGAACGGAAAATAGGAGCACCCCTCGCTACGCGGGTTTCGAGCCCAGTTGCGCGATAGCAGTCTATTGCTTCGGAGCGGGCTTCGTCGACTCACGCAAAGTCAGCCTGAGCGAGCTGCCTGATTCTCCACCACAGTGTATGCGGACCTTTGCTGGATTCTTCCTCACTTCGAATCGCGGGCTGTTCGACCCCGAAACAACAAGACGAATTCTGTGCCCGATCTCGACCGTTTGGAGCAGAGGAAACATCTCGATCTTAAGCTTGTACGGTTCCCCGGGCTTCAGCGGCCTGAGCGCCCTGAAGTCGTCTGTGATGCCGACTCGACGCGCGCCCTCGCTGATTATTATTGAGCGGCCGTCCGGCATCACGTCGGTCAGCCGAAGTATGATGTCCGCATCCTCGCCCTCGACCTCCAAGACGATCTCCGCGAAAATCGAACCTGCCATGTGCATCGGTTGAACAACGGATTCTGTGGTGAATATCACAACATCCTCGCGCGACTCTACCTTCTGACGGAGATCCTGCGGCCCGCGCAGCATTGAGTAGTCGAGCACTCCGCCCCCAACCGTCGGCACCGGTGAAGTTGGATCGTGAGTGAACTCGACGGTCCCCGTTTCGGCTGCGGCAGAAGATAATGAACGATCCGGGCCAAAGAACAGCATTTGTTCTTTGGTCGCCTTGATGGGCCACTCGGGTTGGTCCTCCCAGCGGAGACTTCCACAGTCGTACAACCGCACACGGGGCAGAGGTGAAGGTGTTTTGGCCCCGCCAAGAAGGTGGTGATCGAAAAACGCTTTCGTGGCCGCCGCAGCGGCTCCTTCGGCAGCGGTGAACGAGAGAGCGCCAGCGGATGCCTCATCGACTCCGCTGTGAACCCACGGACCAATTAGCATTCTGTGGCAATCCCGCACTGACGGATCCGATTCATCCACCAGTTTGCGCCAGCTCTTGAAAACGCCTGTGGGGTAGAGATCGTACCAGCCCTCGATGATCAACACGGGAACAGCCACATCGGAAGCCTTGAGCCCTCCAGCTAAGATATTCCAGAATGCATCGCGCAGCGGGTGATCGAGAATGTACTCAAATCCCTTGAAGCCCAGTTTGAGCAGAGAATCGTAGTATTCCCTGCGAAACACTCCGCCCAGGAAGTTGTTTTCATAGTCGTATCCGAACGGGGCGACCGAAGGCACAATACAAACCAGATGCGGAGGCCTTGTTACCGCAGTCTCGAACTGAACATGGCCCAGCGCCGAGCCTCCCCACATCCCCACGCGCCCGTTGCTCCAGGACTGAACCGCGATCCACTCCACGCAACTGTATCCGTCCTTCGCCCTCCTGTTTGTCTTCGCTCCGCGCGAGGCATAGAAACCACGCCTGTCGACCATTACTACGGCATATTCCCTGGAATTCACCGGTGCACAGATAGACCCCATCCGAAACTTGCCGTAAGGGGTAATTACGAGGATCGCCGGGAATTTGCCCTCTGCGGCCGGAAGATAGATGTCTGCGGCAAGTTCCTCTCCGTCGGACATGGGGATCTTTACGCTTGATGGTTTGCCGAGAAGATCCTGCAGTTTGGGCGGCCGCCGTGTAGCTTCTTCCGGGAAGCACGGCATCATCACGACAGTCAGGCTTGTGAAAGCCACAAGGACGATCAAAGCATAACGCAGCACACGCGCCTCCTGGGTGCGGAGCCCTCTACAGTGAGTCTTCCAGATCTCATGCCATGCATACTTGAGACGGCCATCGACGCGTTGCGTTCCGCCATTCCTCACGAACTCAAGTGGATTCGCCGGTCAACCCGGCCTATTGCCCTTCTCGATGCTTTGCTTCTTCGAGTTTCCTGCGGCCAGCGTCGGTCAGGCGGTATTTCTGCTTGCTGCTGCGCGGTTTGTCGGGTATGGTCATTTCCACAAAACCCGCCTGAAGAGCAGGATGCAGATAATTGTCGCGTACTGTG
>Ga0265297_10003834_pt1 | contig 26041 bp, 23 predicted proteins | sample Munlanlwell13791_FD_192502 | JGI IMG/M metagenome (GOLD analysis project Ga0265297, IMG submission 192502) | Leachate microbial communities from a municipal landfill in Southern Ontario, Canada - Leachate well 137-91 | ecosystem: Engineered > Solid waste > Landfill > Unclassified | place...
TGTCCCAGCAGAGGAGATCATAAAGTTGAATCGATTAAGAAAAACGTAATTGAAGATAAATATACTGTATTGCTTCAAGATCTGAATCTCACTAAGAAACGGGCTAAATGGCTATGTGAAATTTTGAAGGAAAAATATTATCAGCAGCTAAACCAAGTAAATCAAAATAATGATTCAGTTGAAACAGATATAGCTAAACTTAAAGAAACTAAATTCGCCTTATCAGAGAAGCACTTGAAGGGCTTATATACCGATGAAGAATTTTTAGAACTTAAAAAAAACCTTGATGATCAGGTAGAAGCTAAGAAAGAGCTATTAACAGATAAAGTAGTTGAGGAAACGGATATAAAACCAGTTTTGAGGTTTATGGAATATTACCTAACCCATTTAGATACTGTATGGGATAAGGCGAACGGAGAAGCAAAACTTAAGATTGGAAGTTCGATATTCCCTCAAGGGGTTATATTTGAAGATGATAACTTTCGAACCCCTGAATTAGGGCTTGGCTACCAACTAACTAAAGAGTTGATACGTACCCCGTCAATTTTGGTGACTCCATTGGGATTCGAACCCAAGTTTACAGGATGAGAACCTGCCGTCCTAGACCGGGCTAGACGATGGAGCCAGATGCCTAGATTTTATCAATTTTTCACCCATGAAGCGATATTCTCTTAAGATTGACTATGTCATCGCACAAATCGGTGACGAATAAAACTTTACTCTTTTTGTCAATTCGGGCATTGGTTGGACAAATATTAATTCCACTCACCCCAAGCTCCTCGTTAAACCGATTGCTCAGCAAGCCCAATTGAGAATTGAAGTGTCTGTCGTTTCTATAGATATCTCCCCATTTACACAAAATTGCCTCGCAGATTCCCACATATTCCCCATCAACTATTATTGTTTGATCAAACGGAATCACTCGGACGTCTAGTTTTCCAGTCCAAAAGTCAAAATAAAGTTTAATTTTTTTCCTATCAGCCATTATTTTTGCTTCATTCGTTATTCTAAAATACAATTCTAATTGTTCGCGATCAAGCCAATTTTGTCGATAAAATTTGGCCACTTGAGTAATATTTCCCTCAGGAGAAAATATCGCCTTAACTTCAGAATCAACGCCGGATCCTATATAGTGTTCTAAATCGTACACTTGCCTAAAGTCACCAAATCAATCTCTCTCATGGGAGGATATTAACCTATTATAGGTTGTTTGACAAAGGCATTGCACAAATGTAGAATAGCCAACATTGGATCAATTACGGCTCCGCGTACGGAGTCCTTTTTTTCGCATATGAACACCAATAATCAAATGCTTATTACCCAGGCTGGACTGGACCAACTCAAGGCTGAATTAGCCAGCTTAGTCGATGTCCACCGTCCGGCAGTAGTTACCCGGCTCTCGATTGCCCGCAGTATGGGAGATTTGTCGGAAAACAGCGACTACATCAGTGCCAAAGAAGAGTTATCTTTTACCGACGGTCGTATCTCTGAATTGGAGGATGTTATTCAGGCTGCTAAGGTATCGTCACCAACCAAATCCGACACCGTTGACTTTGGCCATACCGTAACCGTAAAAGTCGGCAGTGGTACCCAGGCAGACTTCAAAATTGTCGGCCAATGGGAAGCCGATCCCAAAGAGAAAAAAATCTCCTATTCTTCACCCTTAGGCCAGGCCCTGATGGGTAAAAAAGTGGGGGAGCAGGTCGAAGTCACCGTTCCTGCCGGAAAAGTCGTTTATACAGTTGTTTCTATAAAGCACAACACTCCCTAGGGTAGGTTTGTTGTTGTGCCGTTACAAACCTCCCCTAAGGGAGGTTTTTTTTGCAAAAAAAATGACAGAAAAATATATCGATCAGGAAAAACTAAATATTGTTGAAAACGCCATAGCGGTTACATGTGAAACCGATTTGAAAGCGTTGGGGGTTTCCCTGGGTGTGGCTAGTGATCAGGTGTCAAAACAGATTGATGAATATTTGACGGGTCATCCTGGGGAGATGCTGGCTCAAACTCCACAAAAAATCTCGCAGCAATTTATTGCCGGTAAATCCTTAATGTTAATTTCCCGGGAAGAAACCCCCCGGGTGTTGTTTCACGGCACCATGTATGAGGCCTTTAGTCTGAACTATACCAGGGTAGTAGAAATCGGGTCAGTTATCACTGACACGGAATTTAGGGGATTGGGACTTGCCACCAGGGGCTGTAAAAAAATTCTTGATCACTTAAAAGCTCAGAATCACAACACTTTAGGAATAGCGACAATCAAGCAGGAAATGACTGCCATCGTTTTGGCAGCCGCCGGAATGGTTCCCGCCTCATATCACGATCTGATCCACATAACCAATCTTACCTGTACCTGCCCCGAATATTCGGAGAGCTTTGGTCATGTCTGTCCGTTCCGCAGGTCAAAAGAAAAAAGCACTCCCGAGATTTTTACAGCTCTCACAGACAAAACTCATCCGCCGGAAAAAACGGATTGCACCCTTATGGTTTCAGACCGAATCTTGGCGGCCGAAATAAATAAATATTATCGGGAAAAACATATTGAGTCAGGAGGTTTTCCCGTATCAGAAGATATTTCCGTTGAGACCATGCAGCTTATTGCCGGTTTTTTTGCTAAAGTAGCCTTGTATGAAAAATAGTGATGTAGTCGAAACATTTTTGAAACTGGTCCGAATAGACAGTCCTTCCGGATCGGAGTCTGCCATTGCGACATATTTGCAATCAGAGTTACAAAAGCTGGACATTGAGTCAGTTCTTGATCCGGCCGGAAACTTATTTGCCAAAATAAACGGCCCGGGTGATTCTGTCGTAATTAATGCTCACATGGACACCGTGGAACCCGGTCGGGGAGTAAAACCTAAAATTGATTCGGGAATTATTACCAGTGATGGTACTACTGTTTTAGGAGCTGACAATAAAGTAGCAGTAGCCGCGATCATGTCAGCCCTGGCAGTTGTTGATCCTAAGCATCGCAGGTCTCTGGAACTGGTATTTTCCGTACGCGAAGAAACCGAATCTGGTATCAGTGAATTTGATTTTACAAAGCTTAAAAGTAAATCCGGTCTGGTAGCCGACCGGGCGTCGGAAATCGGTTCGATAGTTTTGGCTTCTCCCTGGATTATGAATTTGAAAATTAAAATTATCGGTACCCCTTGCCACGCCGGTGTTCCGGAGCAGGGTCAAAACGCCCTGACTGCCGCAGCCGCGGCAATTTCTGCTACCACCTGGGGCCGGGTAGATTCCAAAACTACCTCCAATCTCGGTCTGATTAGCGGCGGATCGGCTATGAATGCTGTTCCCGGCATTGTTGACATGGTCGGTGAGATAAGAAGTTTTTCTCAGCCGAATTTAGAAAATTATTTATTCGAAATCAAAACAAAATTCGAAAATATTTGCCAAATGTCAAAAGTTAACTGTCAAATCAAGAGTAAATGGTACTGTCCGGGTTATGAACATGACTCGAAGGATCCGGCGATAGAAGAAGTTGTAAAAATTATGAAAAAATTACAAATTGATCCTTTTTTTGAAAACGCCTTCGGTGCCAGTGACGCTAATACTTTTGCCACCAAAGGGATTAAAGTGGTTTGTATCGGTGATGGCTGTAAAAACCCTCACACCAAAGAAGAATCCATTAGCGTAGCCAATCTGGAGCTTCTGAAAAATCTCTTTACCCACTATATAATCAACTCACATGAGTAATTCCCGTTTGGATCAGATTCGTGCCGTCCGTTTGCAAAAGCTTGAGCAGTTAAAAAAACTTGGTATAGATCCCTACCCTCCCAAATATGACCAATCCTCCATAGACGTTTCTTTCGCCAGGCAAAAACACAGTGAAATTGTCAGTGTTTCCGGAAGACTGATGCGCTGGCGTGAGCATGGTCAGGTGGTTTTTGCTGATCTCAAAGATGGTACTGGTCAGATTCAACTCCTGTTTCATGAAAAAAATCTCACCGAAAAGTTTCCCTTGCTGAAATTGTTTGACTCCGGCGACTTTATGGGTGTTACCGGCAGAGTGATCACTACCAATTCCGGAGAAATTACAGTCGAGGTTTCATCCTTCATGCTTCTGAGTAAATCTCTTCGCCCTCTACCGGATCAATGGGCCGGTCTGACCGACGAAGAATCCCGGTATCGGCAGCGTTACTTGGATTTACTGCTAAACCCCAATCTAGTCGATCTTTTTAGGAAAAAAGCCTTATTTTGGCAGTCAATGCGCAGCTTTTTAATAGAGCGTGGATTTATGGAGGTGGAAACTCCGGTATTGGAAAATACTGCCGGTGGTGCGGATGCCAAACCCTTTGTAACCCATCACGACGCCCTTGATACCGATTTATATTTACGTATTTCCATGGGAGAGTTGTGGCAAAAACGACTGATGGTAGCCGGGTTTGTAAAGACGTTTGAGATCGGCAGACAGTTCCGAAACGAAGGAGTGAGCCGTGAACATCTTCAGGATTACACCCAGATGGAATTTTATTGGCCGTACGCCAATTACGAAGATTCCATGGCTTTAGTAGAAGAAATGTACAAATACTTAGCCAAAGCAGTCTTTACCACTTCCCAATTCAAAATTAACGGACACGATATCAATTTGGATCAACCCTGGCCCAGATTGGATTATTCGGATTTGGTTTTTCAAAAAACCGGAGTGGATATCAAAACGGCATCTGATGATGATCTGATTTCTTATCTGAAAAAAATTGGCATAAAAATTTCCCTCAATGATGGCCGGGGAAAGCTTGTTGATCACATTTTTAAGTCATTCCGAAAGGAACTGTTCGGACCTGCATTTTTAGTTAATCATCCGGTAGAGGTGTCGCCGTTAGCCAAACGCCAGCCTGAAAATGAGAATTTTGTCCAAAGGTATCAGGTGATTTTGGCGGGGACGGAAAATGGAAATGGCTATTCAGAACTCAATGACCCCATTGATCAGGCGGAGAGATTTTTAAAACAGCAGGAACTCCGTGATACGGGTGATGCCGAAGCCCAGATGAATGATGAAGATTTTGTCACCGCCCTGGAATACGGCATGCCCCCGGTTTCAGGTTTCGGTGTCTCCGAGCGTCTTTTCTCTTTCCTGGCCGACAAACCCATTCGAGAAACAGTTCTATTCCCGTTACTTAGACCGGAAAAGCCTTCCCGTTCATCTTCTTCCAAACAAAATCTTTCCGGATATTCAGTTTCGGATGATGTCAAAGAAAAATTTCCCGGTATGTTCTACGCCTTTACCAAAATTAAAGGAGTCTCTATCACTAAGTCGGATGCGGATTTGGAAATCGCCAAAAAAACCTATTTAGCCGAAGCCGCTGATATTGCATTAGATCAGGTTGGGAACTTTGGTCTGATCTCCGGGTACAGACAATTACTAAAATCCACCGGAATTGATCCCAATAAGAAAAGACCATCACCCGAAGCATTACTTCGGCGAATTGTTCAGGGCAAAGGAATCTACAACATTAATACCGCTGTTGACGCATACAATCTGGCCGTTATAAAAACCGGAGTTGGTTTGGGCGGTTTTAATTTCAGTAAAATTAACGGTTTTGTCACATTACGCCTGTCTCTAGCTGGTGAGAAAGTTCATCTGCTGGGTGACGATTCGGATTCGTTTATGGCGGCAGATGAGTTAGTGTACTCTGATCAGGAAAAAATTCTGACTGTTGACCTGAATTACCGGGATATAAATTCCACAAAAATTACTGAAGATACCAAAGAAATTATTCTCTTTGCCGACGGGACACCGGATTCTGATCCAGATTTGGTTCTGGGTGCTCTTAAACTTGGCGCTGAATTGATTCAGAAGTATTGTGGTGGTGAGATAGAACCATTAATTTTAGTTCAATAAAATGATTACCAGAGAAGCAGCCCTAACATTAATCAAATCTAAAGTTTCTCAACAAAATATTATTTATCACATGCTGGCTTTAGAGGCTGTGATGGGATCTTTATATGATTACCTGAAACCTACTGACGGCAGTACCAGGGATGAATGGACATTGGCGGGACTTTTACACGATGGAGACTATTCGGAAGAAGTTCCTCATAACCAGCAGGGAATTCAAATAATTAAATGGGTAAAAGAAGCCGGGCACGAAATTTCCGACTCAGTAGCACATGCCACTGCCGCTCACAACTGGCACAATACTGGTGTCGAACCGGTAAATCAAATGGACTGGAGTATTTTTTGTGCCGATTCCCTGACGGGACTTATCGTCGCTTCTGCATTAGTAATTCCCACTAAAAAATTGAGTGACGTAAAACTTTCATCAGTTTTGAAAAGATTTAAAGAACCAAGTTTTGCCAGGGGAACCCGGCGTGACGAGGTTGCCTTGTGCGACGAAAAACTCGGTATCAAACTCGAAGACTTTTTTAATATCGCCCTGACTTCTATGCAGCAAATATCTTCCGAAATTGGCCTCTAGAGGTTATAATTCACACAATGGAACAGAAGTACACTATATATCAAACTTGGTCTGTCCAGGAGTGGGACAGGAATCTTCGTCCAATTGAACATCTTCCCCTGATTGGTTTAGTAGTAAGGCCTTGGATTGATATGACTGCCAGAGATTGGCACCAAACCTCATTTGCAGTTCGTTCAGTAACCACAACTGACGCAATTGAAGCTGGAGTTGACCCAACTCCGTCGGTTACACCTCAAACCCCAAATCGGCGTACTGTTCAGACAGTGCCTCATGTCATCTTTGAAGCCTCAGAACCAATTCCAACCTACTCAGAACTTCCCTTGGCAGTATAATTAAGTGATGTTGGACATTAAACTGATTCGTGACCAGGTTGATATCGTAAAAAACGGAGTTGCTGCCAAAGGATACAAACCGGAATTAGTTGATGAAGTAAAAACCTTAGATGAAAATCGTCGTAAAATCCTGATTCAGGTAGAAGCATTAAGAGGCAAACGCAATAATTTTACTAAAGATCAGGTAGAAGAAGCCAAAAAGCTCAAAACAGATTTAAAAACTTTGGAAGAAGATCTGGAAAAAATTTCCCTTGAATTGGATCAAAAACTCTCCGTTTTACCAAACTTACCGTCCGCTGATACTCCCGCGGGCAAATCCGAAGCAGAAAATGTAGAAATCCGTAAATGGGGTATTCCCAGACAGTTTGATTTCACTCCCAAAGATCACCTCAGGTTGGGTACGGATTTGCAAATCCTGGATTTTGATTCCGGCTCCAAAGTTACCGGCTCCCAGTTCTACTATTTATATGATGAAGCCACATTGCTGGAATTAGCTTTGACCCAGTTCACTTTAAATTTTCTCAAAAAAGAGGGTTTTATTCCCGTCATTACTCCCGATATGGCTAAATCCCGCTATTATTTAGGTACGGGTTACGCCCCCAAAGGTGACGAAGCCCAGACTTACACTATCGAAGGTCAGGATCTGGGGTTAATTGCCACTGCCGAAGTGACCTTAGCCGGAAAACACGCCGACGAAACTATCCCGGAATCCCAGTTACCTATCAAATATGTGGGTTACTCCCATTGTTTTCGTCAGGAAGCAGGGGCATATGGTAAATATTCCAAAGGCCTTTACAGGGTGCATCAGTTCAGCAAAACCGAGATGTTTATTTACTGTCTTCCGGAAGATTCGGACAAATATCATCAGGAAATATTAGCTCTGGAGGAAAAAATATTTCAGGCTTTAAATCTGCCTTACCGGGTACTTCAGATGTGCAGCGGTGATTTAGGTGCTATGGCTGCTAAAAAATACGATATTGAAGTCTGGATGCCGGGAAGAAATGATTACGGCGAGGTGACCTCCACCAGTAACTGTACCGACTATCAGGCCAGAAACTTAAATATCCGTTATAAAAAAACTTCAGGTGAAACGGGCTATATCCACATGCTCAATGGTACGGCCGTCGTCATGTCCCGTGTCCCCTTGGCTATCCTGGAAAATTACCAAAACGCCGATGGTTCTATTACCATCCCCGAAGTTCTACGACCTTATATCGGTTTTGATAGAATAGCAAAATAAAATTCTCTCTCCTGGATAAGGAAAGGAATGTAAAGGTGAGGTAGAAAAAGTATGTTTTCCCCCAAATTATTAGAATCCCGCCACTCTAAATTTAGTGGTGACATAAATGTTTTTTCAGATTTTGGTTATAAATATATTTCTACCGGACAGCTCACTCAAAGCGGGGGACTCGTTAAAGATATTTGGGAACCGGTTTTAAAAAAAATTGGTCAAAAAAATAAATCCTGGCTTATCCTTGGTTTAGCCGGGGGTACATTGGCCGGTATGATTGCCAAAAAATATCAGCCAAATCATTTAGTAGGTGTTGAAATCGATCCCATCATGGTCGATCTTGGTAAAAAATATCTGAAGTTAGCTGACATTCCGAATTTGGAAATAATTATCAAAGACGCTCAAAAATACATTGAAACAACCAAAGGCCGTTTCGATTATATTTTTGTGGATATGTATTTTGGTGACAAATTACCTCAATTTATTTATTCTCCTAAATTTCTTAAGAAACTGAGGATACTTGGCCACACTGTTATATTTAATCACCTTTTTTATGATGATAAAAAAGTTAAAAATGCCAACAAACTGGTCACTTCTCTAAAATCCATTTTTCCCAAAATCAATCTTCTTCGCAAGCTTACTAATTTACTGATTATTTGTTCCAGGGAAGATTAATTTTTGAATAACTCCCCGCAAATTCTAAAGTGGTTCCTCCGAATCTGGACTTAAAAAAAGAAAACCCTTTCCACCTTTTATCCGGATATCTATCATCGTAATACCCGTTAAAATCCCAAACAACAGCTCCCCTTTTTTTAGCTTCCTTCATTGCTTCCCAAACCACTAAATACGGTAAATTATTTTCTTTTCCAGCTTTAGTCGATGCAGCATAATAATATTCAGCTACACCTTCATTAATAATTACCAAACAGCCTGAGATATCATTAATTGTCAAACAAAAACACTTGTCTCCAAATGCTTTTATCAAATTATCATACTGATCTCTGGGTGGACACCACACATCCAAATCCTTATACCCTTCCCTTAAAATTTTATAAAACAAATCAAAATTGTTCTTTAGTAATTTGTCATTAGAAATTAGAAATTTTCTCAGTTTATTTCTGGTTTCAGGTTTGAAGCTATCCATTACTTTATTTATTTCTGGCCTCAGGTCTATCAGTAAAGTTTTTGTTCCCAATATCTGGTCTCTGTTTTTTCTAAATCCCAGTTTCTTAAACGTTTCTGGATTATCCGCTTCCGGATCCATCTGAAAAATAAAAACCCCTTGAGCACTCAATCGTTTAATCACTTCATCATAATCAGTATTTGGTCCCGGTCTTCTCATCTTAGCCACTCTTATTGGTCCAATCTTCTTAATAAAAATTAAAGAATTGTGATTTATGTATTGTGTATTGTTTGCATTTTGTAATATGTTTCTTGGAATTTGTATTACTTCCCATCCAATCGTTTTCATAAATCTCCCAAATTCCGGTGATTGCCTCAAATCCCTCCCCAACCTCAAATCAATTACGCTATCCATACAATAAATTATATTCCCCCTCTCCTAGATTAGGAGAGGGGGATAAAGGGGGTGAGGTTATTGGACTTCTCCTGTTAAAATAAACAGGTGTTCTTCAAACCCAAAGTCATAGGCAAATTTCAATCCGATTATTCAGGCACTATCAGAGTAGTTCAGGGGTGGGGATTTCGTCACCTTTCAACGGAAAAAATTCAGCAAAGCGGTGGCATTGTCAGGGAAATATGGTCCAAAGCCCTGAAAAACAAAGCCTCGAAAAACAAAAGTTGGTTAGTTTTAGGAGTGGCGGGCGGTACTGTAATAAAAATGATTTCTCAAAAATTTTCGTCGTCCCGTATCGTATCCGTTGATATTGACCCGGTTATCGTCGACGTAGGCAGAAAGTACTTCGGCCTGGGTGATATTCCCAATTCTCAGGTCATTATTGCCGATGCCAAAGATTATTTACAAAAAACCAAAGATAAATTCGATTACATCTTAGTTGATTTATTCGGAGTGGAAGGACCACCTCCGTTTGTTTACACCGAAAACTTTTTAAAACGTCTTAAGGTAGTGGGAGAAAAAGTTTTCATTAATCATTTATACAATACTCCGGAAAATATCCAATTAACCCATCAACTTCTTGAATCCTTCCAGGCTCTGGGTTTTTCTGCCCAGCTTCAACGGGTTTTGGCAAACGCCGTGATAATTTGCTAATAAACAGCTATAATATAAAACCAGATTATCCCGATTCTTCTCCCCCCTTAGATTAAGGGATGGGGAACCATCTTCAGATGGTGGGTGAGTTATTAAATATGTTTAAAATATTTTCCAAATTTCTCGATTTCAATCAAAAAGAAGTTAATCGTTTAGGACTAAAGGTAGCCGAAGTTAACTCTCTCTCTGAAAAATTTTCCAAAATAAAAAAACCTGAGGATTTTGCCTCCGTCACCGCAGACTTAAAAAATCGTTTAGCAGATGGCTCAACTCTCGATGATCTTCTTCCGGAAGCTTTTGCCGTCGCCAGGGAAGCCTCATATAGAGCCATTGGTCTCAGGCCTTTTGACGTTCAGATAATGGCTGGCATCGCTTTTCACGAAGGCAAGGTTTCCGAGCAAAAAACCGGTGAAGGTAAAACCCTGTCGGCTGTTGCCGCTTTATATTTAAACGCCCTGACCGGCAAAGGAGCCCATCTTGTTACTGTGAATGATTATTTGGCCAGACGTGACGCCGGTTGGAATGGTCCGACTTTCGCCTTATTGGGACTGACCGTTGGTGTTATAGTTCATGAAAAATCATATCTTTACGACGCCACTTATTTCGATCCGGCCCACGGTGATGATAGGTTAGCCCACTTGCGTCCCTGCACCCGTCAGGAAGCCTACAACGCGGATATTACCTACGGTACCAACAACGAATTTGGGTTTGATTATTTAAGAGACAATATGGTGGGAGAAGTGAAAGAAATGTCCCAGCGTGGCCATCATTTTGCCATCGTAGACGAAGTAGATTCGATTTTGATCGATGAAGCCAGAACTCCGCTTATTATTTCCGCTCCGGATATGGAGCCCACTCAAAAATATTATGAATTTGCCAAACTGGTTAGCCGGTTAAATGCCGACACCGACTATGTGATTGACGAAAAACATCGTACTGCCAACCTGACAGAAGAAGGTATTAAAAAAGTGGAAAAAATATTGGGGGTAGACAATTTGTACGAAAAAGATTTTGATACCATTCATCACCTGGAAAATGCTTTAAAAGCCCGGGCCCTGTTTTTATTGGACAAAGACTATATTATCAGTGAAAACCAGGTGGTAATTGTCGACGAATTCACCGGACGGCTTATGCCGGGGCGGCGTTGGTCGGACGGTATTCATCAGGCGGTTGAAGCCAAAGAAAATGTTCCAATCCAACAGGAATCAAAGACCCTGGCCACAATTTCCTTCCAAAACTATTTCCGTTTATATGAAAAATTGGCAGGTATGACCGGTACGGCCGCAACGGAAGCTGAAGAACTGCAAAAAATTTACAAACTCGAAGTTTTAGTCATCCCCACTAATCGCACCAATGTTCGTATAGACAACCCTGATATTGTCTATAAATCTACTAAGGCCAAATATTCTGCATTGGCAAAAGAAATTGCCGATTGCAACAAACGCGGCCAACCCGTATTGGTCGGCACTACTTCAATTGAAAAAAACGAGGTTTTAGGACAACTTCTCAAACATCAGGGAGTGCCTCATCAAATGTTAAACGCCAAAAATCATGAGAAAGAAGCTCAGATTATTTCGGAAGCCGGCCGTAAGGGAGCTGTCACCATTGCCACCAATATTGCCGGTCGTGGAGTAGATATTATTTTGGGAGGTACGCCCCCGCCCAACCCCAAGTTTGTTCTCGGTAAAGACAAATTGACTGACACTCAGTACGCCAAAGAACTGGCAAAGTGGCAAAAAGCTCATGATGAAGTGGTCTCTTTAGGGGGATTGCATGTTATTGGCACTGAACGTCACGAATCGCGCCGTATCGACAACCAGCTTCGTGGCCGCTCCGGTCGCCAGGGTGATCCGGGATCGACCAGGTTTTATTTAGCTCTGGATGACGATATCATGCGGATCTTCGGCGGCGACCAGGTGGCCAAACTCATGTCATTTCTCAAAATTCCCGAAAACGAACCGATTGAACATGGTATGGTCAGTAAAGCCATAGAACAGGCCCAGGTAAAAGTAGAGGGTTTCAACTTTGACGCCAGAAAAAACGTAGTTGAGTACGACGATGTGATGAATAAACAAAGAGAAATAGTATATGGTCTGAGAAAGCGGGTTTTACAATCGGAGGTAACGGAAGCAGAGGCTTTGGAAAAGGTTTCCAAAACTATCCATAACGTAGTCGCCATTTATGCCCCTCATGGGGTAATTGAATCAGAGGTCTTGCCTATCACCTCAGCTCTGGTAGAAATTGTTCCGTTCGACGACGCCTCCCAAAAAGCCATCTCCGAGCAGTTCCGGGCTTTGGGTACTGCCGAAGATATAAACAAACTGATCGATCAGGTAATTACTGATACCGCCGGGCAACGTAAAAAACAGGTAGGTGATAAGGTTTGGGCCGATATTATCAAATTCGCCTACCTTTCTTCCATAGACAATCTCTGGATTGATCATCTGGATTCCATTGACGATATGCGCTCCGGGATCGGTCTTCGTGGTTATGGCCAACGCGATCCGTTAGTGGAATACAAACGCGAAGCTTACAATATGTTTGAACGTCTTATGACATTAATTGATTCAGAATTTGTCAAACGTTTATTCAGAATCCAAGTCAATCAGCCTACTAACATCAAGCCTCAAAATTCTATAGAAATCAGGCCAAAAATAGAAATAGAAACTCCGGTTTCTCCCGTCAGTCCTCAGGCCGTCAAACCAAACGATTTCATGTCTGCTTTTGTCGGGCTGCAAAAAGGTGGTGAAACCAACCAACATAAAACTTTAGGCAGAAACGACCCATGTTGGTGTGGGAGTGGTAAAAAATATAAAAAATGCCACTATCCTAATTAACATGAAGAAAATACTGATTACCGGGACCAGTAGGGGAATAGGGCTGGCAACAGCCAAAAAATTTTTAGCCGAAGGATGGCTGGTTTACGGTGCTTCGACTTCAGTCAATAAAAATTTACAACACCAAAACTACCGACATTTTATTTTGGATCTGAGTGATCAAATAAGCATCAAAACTTGTGTAAATAAGATAAAAAATGAAAATCCTCAAATTGACGTCCTGATTGACTGTGCCGGAGTGAGTTTTGAACCGGATGGAGATGAATTCAATTTATCCTCGCTTCGTAAGAACTTGGAAGTAAATTTAATCGGGACAATAGATCTAACTGAACAAATTATCCCGATCCTAAGTCCCAACGGCCACATTGTTTTAATCTCCTCAAAGATGTCCTCGTTGGACGATTTTACCGGTCGTGATTATCCCGCGTATAGAATCAGTAAAACTGCCCTGAATATGTACGTCAAAACTCTGGCTGACAGGTTAAAAACTATCACCGTTTCCGCTTTTGATCCTGGTTGGGTGAAAACCGATATGGGCGGACCGAACGCTCCCCGTGAGCCGGAAATCCCAGCGGGCGAATTGTATAGTTTGGTGACTTCAGCTCACCCTTCCGGCAACTTCTGGTACGAAGGCAAAACCAGATCGTGGTAAACCACTTGTTACTATAGGTCAAAAGTGATATAATCCTGACCATGATTAGGACTGAATCATTTTCCGGAGCTGGAATACCTCAAACATACGAAGAAAAAACCGGTTTGGGTTCCCGAATAGCTGAATCGGTAAGGTCTGAGTGGGACAAATGCCAAGGAGTAGAGGTTTCCCATACCAAATTGTCTTACGGAGACAATTCTCCCGGTGATTTGTTAAAAATGGGTAAAAAGAACCGGATGGTTTTGACTGATGCAGGTAAACAAGTTGCCGCCGACAATTTAGCATGTTGGAAACAGGAATTATTGGATGCAGGACAGGAAACAAATGCTGCCAATTTAAGACAAAAATATTTGGAAGCAAGTGTAGGTAATGAATGGAGAGACAATCTCTCCGGATTGATAAAAAGTTCTATTTTGACAAGAATCCGCAATATGGAGAAAAAAGAAAGAGTTAAGCAGAAAATAAAAAATCCTCTTGGTAAGGAAATCATGGAATTAAGAAATTCATGGGACATACCAGAGGAACCCGTTGTTCTGACTAAGGACCCGGAAAGAGAAGCCTTCAATTCTCAGGATAAATATAAAAAACTGGGGTTTCTTTTTGGAGCTATTGCTGTTGGTATTTTTGCGGCATGTGCGACCGTGGCCGCACATGGTGAAGCGGCAATAACTGCAGCGCACAATCACTAAAGAATCCTAATGGGTCTGATGGTAAAGTCAGTATATGGACTCCGGCCAGAATGATTTTTCCTTAAAAAACTTTTTTACTCCGCTTACCACCTCCAAAGCCATTCATATCATTGTTGTTGTGGGGTTTATTGTGTATTTAAACATGTTTTTCAACGGTTTCGTTTGGGATGATCTGTCATACATTATTGATAATCCGGAAATTCACCGCTTTGATTTATTTAAACTTATCGGACAAAACACTTTCAATTCCAGCGGGTATTTTCGTCCGTTGCCGGCTGTATATTTTTCCCTTATGTACAATCTCTTTGGCTCCAACGCGTTTTTTTATCATTTCGTCCAGTTCATTTTACACTTAGTTTGTACAGGCCTTATTTATTTATTTTTCATCGGATTTTTCAAAAATTGGTTATCCCTCTTGTTGTCCTTAACCTTTTTAGTTCACCCGATCAATGTCGAATCAGTATCATATATTGGCGCTTCGCAAAGTCAGATTTATTTAATATTCGGACTTCTGGCAATAAAATTTTTCTCTTCAGAGAAAATGCTTCACCGTCAGGTAATGCTGACCCATCTTTTTTTGTTCTTATCCTTATTTACCAAAGAAGTCTCAGTTGTCTTTTTCTTATTAATTTACATTTACCGGAGCCTGTTTAAACTAAAAATACCAGGCTATTCATACATTTATTCATTTCTGACGATATTAATTTATCTATTAATCAGGTTGAGTGTTTTGGGTAAGTTTTTACATCACATGCAAATGATTCCCATTTCTCAGATTTCGCTACTGGATAGATTATTTCATATCCCTTCGTTATTTTTTTATTATCTAAAGACATTTATATATCCGGACATCTTGGTTATAGATCAAATCTGGGTGATAAAAACACTGACTTTAAAAAACTTTTATCTGCCGCTTGTGTTTTGTGCTGTCATTATATCGTTTTTGCTTTTCCTCGGTTTCCGTCTGTATAAATCAAAAAAATCTTACGCAGGTTTATATTGGTTTTTTCTTATCTGGTTTTTTTCCGCTATGGCATTTCTGATGCAGGTTTTTCCCTTGGACATGACTGTTGCCGATCGCTGGTTTTATCTGCCTATGGTTGGACTATTAGGACTTTTGGGAATTTTCTTCAATTATCATTTTGCAAAAATTATTGAAAAACGAAAAACCTTACTTTTGAGTATTTTTATTATCATCCTTTCACTGTTTTCGCTCAGAACTATTGTCAGAAACTTTAATTGGAAAAATCAGTTAACTTTATATCTTCATGATCTGAAATATTATGACAATTATGATCTGGAAAACTTTCTCGGCGCCGAGTTGGTTGCCGTAGGCAGGATAGAGGAGGCTCTGGTTCGTTTTAAAAAATCTGCAGATTTAAATCCGCACGATACCAATTTATATAATGTTGGTTCTGTTTACGAAACGCTTAAAGATTATCAGAATGCAAAAGCATATTATAAAAAAACTTTAGCCGAGCCGGGAAACGACCCCGGTAGATCACCTGTCCGGCAGTTGGCCTATCAGGGATTAATAAAGCTGCTTTTAATATATGACCGGCCGGAAGATGCAGATCAATACTCCCGGAATGCAGTTAAGGATTATCCTCAAAACGGCACCCTTTGGGCCTATCTGGCCATAATTGATTACAAGTTAAACCGTTACGAAAGTGCTCTTATGGCTGCCCAAAAAGCCGTCGAATTACTGCCAAATTCCACCACCCAAAAAATGTATCAGATAATGCTGGAAAAAAAACCTCTGGATCTACGGTTGGAGTGAATTAGGCATATAATTACCAAAGTGACAGAAACGGAAATTACTAAACTCCTCCACATAAAAGCCTCGGATAGGGTATTGGATGTGGGTGGCAGCATGAAACAACTGACAGAAATAAATGTCGACACTTTAGTGGACATCATTCACCCCGATGATTCAAACTACAACAAGCATCGCCTTACGGCCAAACATTTTTTAAAGTTGGACATTGAAAGTCAGGATCTGCCCTTTGCCGATAAAAGTTTTGACATCTGTATATGTACTCATACTTTGGAAGATTTACACTGGCCCTTTCGGATTATCGGGGAGATATCCCGGGTAGCCAAAAGAGGCGTAATAATTACTCCTGGTCGTGGCATGGATTGTTCCTTTAACTCTGTAAATCTTACCGATTGGCAAACCGGCAGCAGACGGATTCCGGGCACATCGCACCACCATTGGCTTTTCGAAAATATTCATGGCCGGTTGATAATTACTCCGAAAAACTACCCCCTGCTCTATTCTTCGGGGATGAATATCGTGAGTTGGACAGGGGAATCTGAGTGTGTATATCTCTGGAAGGACAAAATAAATTTTTTTTCGGATAACGAACTGAATTTGAATTTTAAAAAATTAATTACAAATTACAGAAAATTTAATTTAGCCAATAACCGGCATATAAAATTATTCCCGGTAGTTATTTTTCTTGACAATCCGTTTTTTTATTTAAAAGAATTTACTAAATTACTCCTCATGAAATTCAATATAATTCATTAAAGTGAAATATTTATTAGCCTTTATTTTTGGATCATTATTCTTTTTATGTATATTTAATAAGGCTAACAATTTATCAGATCTGGACATTAATCAAATAAACAACCGTCGGAGCTATTATCCAAACCTTATCGGACGTTATTATCAAAACAAAATTACTCACAGTTTTATCCTGGTAAAAAAATCTTTATTTGGTATCAAACATGAATAAAACCAAATTATATTTATCAGTAGTAATTTTTATTTTGGGATTGCTCCTCAGAATTTGGGACTTTGGCAAAAACCCACCCGGACTATATTTAGACGAAGCCTCTCAGGGTTACAATGCTTATTCGCTGTTAAAAACCGGTAAAGACGAATATGGAAAGGCCTGGCCCGTATTTTTCCGCTCCTTCGGCACTTACCCGTCTTCTCTGTATGGCTATTTCACAACTGTCCCCGTCTACATATTTGGCCTTGAGCCGTCTGTCGTCAGGCTAACTTCTTTGGTTTTTGGTCTTATTCTTGTAGTCTTAATCACTTCCTGGCTGGGATTAATGCCGGGATTGGTGGTAGCCGTTTCTCCGGTATTTATTTTTATGTCCAGGGCAGCATTTGAAGCCAACATCGCTTTAACCATAGTGATCTTGGCTCTTATCTTGGCAGTCAAAGCTGGAATCCGTCACCGTTATTTGCCTATTTCATTTGCCATGTTTGCCCTATCTGCATACGCATATCACGCCGAGAGGCTTTTGGGTCCTCTAATGATTTTACTTACTTCACTTTATTATTGGTTAAAACAGCCGGAGTTAAGAAAAAACATAATTAGTTCTTTGATATTTTCACTGATTGTTATGTTGCCAATTGGTCTGGTTACTTTTTATTCTGGAACAAATTCCAGATTGCAGGAATTAAGTCACACCGGTACTCAGCTTGAACAACTAGGTCAAATCATTTCCCATTATTTTTCATACTTTTCACCCAAGAATTTATTTATCAAGCCTGATCCTGATTTACAAAGATCTTTCCCTGAACTAAGCGTGTTTCATTGGTGGATGATTTCCCCCTTTATTATCGGAATTTTCCATTTCCTGAAAAAACCAAACAACGCCCTCTTGTTTTTAGGGTTATTGTCGGTTATCCCGGGCGCTGTCACCAAAGACGACTTTTCCACTCTGAGAGTATTACCGCTTTTCATTCTCGTGACTCTGGTGATAAGTAGGGGATTGGAAAAAATCTCAGTACATAAAAATCTCTTATTATTTGTCATAATATTTTTTTCCCTCATTGATAATTACTCGGGATTGACACTCTTAAAGCATGAACGTTCCCGGGTTTGGAATTATGAATATCGGCAGCTTTCGGATTTTTTATTGACCCAAAATAAATATTCGGTAATAATTGACAATTCCCGCGTTAAACCGGTTTACATCCTCCTGGCCTTTTATTCAAAGTATCCCCCGCAGCTAATTCAGCAGGATTATCCTCCGGACTTTCTCAAAACCTATTATCAGAAAACTACTTTTACCTCAGAACGCATCTTGGGAAATTATGAGATTAGATCAATTTCCTGGGCAGACGATGTTTACAAAACACAGTTAATTGTGGGTGATAAATGGGCTATCTCGGATCAGCAAGTTTCAGAGCATGTCCTGCATCTGGTCAGGTCAATTTCGGATATAAACGGAAATCCGGTTTTAAAAATTTACCTGACTGATCCGGAAAAAAAGTGTCTGAATGCTGTAAAAAACCATGAATTATATAACCCGCTTTGTGAAAAATTCACTCTAGCCTCAACTGTGTTATCATTTTAATGCATGGAATTTCTTTCTTGGCATTATTCTAAAGGGTTGAAATTATATCTGCGTCGATGGGTATTTGCCTTAGGATGGGTAATTCACTATTTTTCACTTACTCTGCTTCCGTTAAGTTTGTTTTCACCCTGGAAAAGGCTTGTCGAAAATGACGATGTAGTTGGTTTCAATTTACAAAAAATATTTGAGCAGATAACCTTCAACCTTATTTCCCGGGTAATCGGGGCCATGACCAGACTATTTTTGATGTTTTGCGGTATAGTCGTTCTGATCCCGGTCTTTGTAATTGGATTAATCGGAGTTCTTTTTTGGTTGTGTTTCCCGTTTATAGGCCTGCCAGATTTCTTTCTTCGGGAAACCCGTGGCCAGCATTTTCTTTTACACCTCCTAGAACAGATTAGATCCGAGCCGGAAAACGCAGTTAAAATATTATTTGATAACCAGGCCGGGAAATTTGTTCTGACCCATATCGGGCTTTCGCCGGATGAAATAATCTCCTTATCTATTCAAAAGCTTCCAGACCTGGAGTTTTTTTCCCCCACAACTTTTACTCATTTTGTTGAAACCTTTATCGAAGCTGGTGTTTGGCCGCTCGATCCGTTGCGTCAAAAAGGTGTTGATTATCCGGATTTGATTTTGGCCGCAAAATGGTGGGACGAACATCACTCCCAATCCGATCTGGGAGATTTTCCCCTGCGATACAGCCGTCCCGGAATTGGCTTGGAACTGCTCTTCGGTTATACGCGGGATTTGGACCAATATGTAACCGACTTATCTACTCCCCAGAATTTTTCTCATCATTTAATCGGGCGGGAGGATCTTGTTACCCGGATTGAAAGAACACTCCTGGGTGGACAAAGTGTGATCTTGGAAGGGGATCCCGGTGTAGGTAAAAAAACCGTTGTGCTTGAGTTTGCCAGAAGAAGCAGTTTGGGAGAATTGGACCCGCAGCTGATTTACAAACGCGTATTGGAGTTTGATTATCATTTTCTTCTTTCTGAAGTCGCAGACGTCAATCTTAAAAAAGCCAGACTGGCACGGTTATTGAAAGAGGCTACCCGCGCGGGAAATATCCTGTTGGTAATAAAAGATATTCAGAGGCTTACCAACCGCACCGTCGAAGGCTTGGATTTTACGGATATTTTTGAAAAAGCCCTTGAAAAAAGAGAATTAAAAATAATTGCCATCTCGTCTCAGGGTGATTACGAACGTTTTATCTATCCCAATACCAGACTAAGAAAGTTTTTCTTTCCCATAGAGGTTACGTCTGTTTCCAAAGAGCACGCTTTCGATATTGTCACTCAGGCAGCCGACACCCTGGAAAAACAACGTCACCTGGTCTTTACAGTCCAGGTTTTGCAGGGACTTCTTGAGGCCAGCGATAGATATATTACCGAGGCTCCGTTTCCTGAGAAAGTCCTGGATCTGTTGGATGATCTGGCTGCTTATGCCGGAAAAAATTCCCGGCCGCAGCTTACCTTGGAAGATGTAAATGTCATAGTTTCCGAAAGAACTGGCGTGGCCATAAACAGATTAACGGACAAAGAAAGGAAAAAACTAGCTAACCTGGAAGACTTTTTACATGAAAACCTTGTCAATCAGAATACTGCCGTCTCGTTGATTGCCAAAAGTCTCCGGGCCAGAAGTGTGGGGGTCAAAAATGAAAATCGACCGGTGGGTTCATTTTTATTTTTAGGTCCGACCGGAGTAGGCAAAACTCAGGCCGCAAAATCGCTGGGTAAAGTGTATTATGGAAGCGAAAAAAACATAATTCGTTTCGATATGGCAGAATTTTCCGGTGACGAAGGTATGAGTAGGTTAATCGGTTCGGTTAAGCAGGATAGGCCCGGATTATTGACCACCGCGATTAAAAATCACCCTGCCGGAATTTTACTGTTGGATGAGATTGAAAAATCATCGCCGGAAATTTTCAATTTATTTCTGACCATGTTGGATGAAGGCTATATAGTTGATGCCTTCAATCGTCAGATTTTTTGTCGTCATCTCTTCGTTATCGCCACCTCAAATGCCGGGGCTGAATTTATTAGGCAGCAGGTGGAATCACAGGTACCCACGGATCAATTGCAAAGAGATGTCTTAAATTATATTCAACAGCAACGGCTGTTTTCCCCGGAATTTCTGAATCGGTTCGACGGCGTCGTAGTTTTTGAACCACTTTCTCCTGACAATTTGATAAAAGTAGCCGGGCTAATGTTGGCAGAATTGAAAACCCGACTGGAAAAACAGGACATTCATTTACGGATTACTGATGACTTATGCAAAAAACTGGCCCAGGACGGTTTTCAGCCCGAGTTTGGTGCCCGTCCTATGCGAAGGATTGTCGATATTGCGCTGGGAGACTTGTTGGGCACGGCTATTTTAAAGGAAGAGGTGAAGCCGGGTGATACAATAGAGATTACCCCCCAACCGGGGATAGAAAATTTTTCACTGATTAAAGTACAATAAACAATGTTTAATCTTAAAAATCTTCCTTACGACTACGCCAGTCTGGAGCCACATATTGACTCAGCCACAATGCACTTGCATCACGGGAAACACCACGCCGCCTACACGAAAAATTTAAATGATGCCCTGGCCGTTCACCCTGAATTTATTGTAAATTCAGCCGAAGACTTATTAAAAGATTTATCCAAAATTCCCGAAGACATTCGCACCAAAGTTAAAAACAATGGCGGTGGTTACGTAAATCACAACTTTTTCTGGCAAATAATGAGTCCGGAACCTTCGGTGCCTTCAGAAAAACTGCTTACTGCTGTCAATTCCGCCTTCGGCAGTCTTGAAATTTTTAAGGAAAAATTTCAAACCGCGGCAGTTGGTCATTTTGGTAGCGGTTGGGGATGGTTAGTAGCTGACAAAAAGGAATTAAAAATTATTGACACTTCAAATCAGGAATCTCCCTTATCACTCGGCTTAATCCCACTTTTAACCGTCGATGTCTGGGAACATGCTTATTACCTTAAATATCAAAATAAAAGAGCAGAATTTATCGAGGCTTGGTGGAATGTAGTCAATTGGGCAAAAGTTTCAGATCTCTTTTCTGCGCTCACATGACCTTCGATGATTATCAGGCCCAGGCAGCCAAAACCGCAATATATCCAGGTATTGGTGAAAATTTTGTATATCCAACCTTGGGATTGGTAGGGGAAGCTGGTGAAGTGGCTGAAAAAGTAAAAAAGATAATTCGCGACCATGACGGTAAATTAAGTCCGGAGATTATCGAAGAAATAAAAAAAGAGCTTGGTGATGTGCTTTGGTATTTATCTCAACTATGTTCGGAACTAAAATTGCCTCTGTCTCAAGTTGCTCAAAAAAACTTGGCTAAATTGGCTTCACGACAAGCCAGAGAACTTCTTCATGGTTCAGGAGACAATCGCTAGCTGGTGTTACGTGACTTTCGCTCAAACCTGGTTCGTTGCAATTTGTTCAGATATCTCTTCCGAAGCCTTAGTGATTTAGGGGTCACTTCCAATAGTTCATCATCTTCAATAAAATCCAGTGCCTGTTCCAAACTCATTCGGTAAGACGGTGTAAGCACAGTCTTCATGTCCTTGTTAGCCGATCTGGTATTGGTTAGATGTTTACCTTTGGTTACATTAATATCAATATCACTGTCCCGTGAATTTAATCCCACTATCATGCCTTCGTAAACATCTTCGCCCGGATCCACAAACGTTATTCCTCTCTCTTGGGCGTTTTCTAATGAATAGCTTAATACTTTTCCGGTTTCAAATGCCACAAGCACTCCGTTTCTGGTTCGGTCAGCCACGGTACCGATGGGTTTGTAACCGGCAAATATGGAATTAAATACCGCAGTTCCCCTGGTGTCGGTAAGCAGCAAATTTCTGGCCCCAATCATATTTCTTTGCGAAATCAGATAAGTGATTCTGGTATTTCCTTTTCCGTCAGCCTCCATGTCCAGCATTTCCGCCCGTCTTTTTCCCATTTCCATCGTTATTACTCCCACATATTGATCCGGGATATCAATGGAAATTTCGTCATATGGTTCCTCATTATCCTTAAGAATAACCTGTGGCTTTGACACTTCCATTTCATAATCCTCACGCCGCATATTTTCGATCAGAACTGCCAAATGCAGCTCTCCCCGCCCTGCTACTTCAAAAGTTCCCCCAGAGAGCTCTGTAAACTTCATCCCCAGATTCACTTCCCTTTCCTTAAGGAGTCTTTCAGAAATTTGTCTGCTGGTAACATATTTACCTTCCCGGCCGGCAAAAGGAGAGGTATTTGCTCCGATAGTAATTTTCAGTGTTGGCTCTTCAACCTTTATTATCGGGAGTGCCTCAGGAGTACCGGGATCAGTAAGTGTCTGACCTATTTCTATGTCTCTTACTCCGGCAACTGCTACAATATCACCGCTTATAGCTTCTTTTACTTCTTCACGAACAATTCCTTTACTCGTATACAATTTTTCTACAGTAAACGAACCAATTTCCTGATCGGGGGTTATTTGTTTGACTCTTTGGCCCACTTTAATGATCCCGCGTCTAACCCGACCGATACCCAATTTCCCCAAATGGTTATCAAAGTCCAATGTGGATACCAGCATTTGCACCGGTTTGTCACTATCCACGATAGCAGATGGCACTTCTTTAAGTATCATCTCAAAAAGTGGTGTCAGATCACCCGGCATACTTGAATCATATTTTTCCGGCAGTTCAAAAAAAGCCTTTTCATCACGGCCCACGGTATAAATAACCGGAAAATCCAAATGCGCATCTGTGGTTGCCAGTTTCAAAAACAATTCTTCCGTTTCGTTTAACACTTCCTGCGGTCGGGCATCCTTTTTGTCAATTTTATTAATCACCAAAATTATTTTCAGTCCTGTCAAAAGAGCCTTTTGTAATACGAACCTGGTCTGAGGCAAAGGGCCTTCAGCTGCGTCGACCACCAACAAAGCAGCGTCAGCCATATTTAATACCCGTTCCACTTCGCCTCCGAAATCGGCATGCCCCGGAGTATCTATAATATTAATTTTTACGTCCTTGTACACGACTGAAGTGTTTTTAGCCAAAATCGTAATTCCTCTTTCCCGCTCCAGATCATTACTGTCCAAGATGGTAGTCTGGTTCATTTCTGCCTGATTGTCGCGAAAAGTGTGGGTCTGTTTCAACATCCCGTCCACAAGGGTTGTTTTCCCATGGTCGACGTGTGCTATTATCGCGATATTACGGATATCCATCATAGCGATATCATACCCATCAAAACACGGGAAACGTATAACTGTTTTTTACAGCATGATGGGTATATTATCGCGATATTGCGTATGTCTGTCATAGTCCTGTATCATTAAAAAATGCGCCCAAAGCGCAAGGTCATTATAACTCTTTATGTCCAATCAGACCATATCCAAACTATATAAGCAGCTCTCAACTCCCATTCTCAGGTTCATTCTCAAGAGAAACGGTGGAGATTTGGAGGTAGCCCAACAGGTAGTTCAGGATACGTTTGTAGCTGCATTTACTTCTTTTCACACCTTTCACAAAAAGAGTACATATTTTACCTGGTTGTGCAAAATTGCTCTGAACAAGATGTCGGATTACTACCGCGAGCAGGTTCATCGCAGGTCAAAAATTATCATTCCCACTGCTAAACAATTAGACCAATTCCTTTCTCCCGATTTATCGCCGGAAGAAAAGTTAAGTATGGACGAACTTAGAATTTCCCTTTCCCGTTGTCTGGATTTACTTCCGGATGAATACAGACATCTACTGCACCTCAAATATTACGAACAACTTTCTTTAAAAGAAATTAGTCTGAAACTTGATTTATCACCCCGAAAACTTGAAGGCAAAATGTATCGGGCCAGAAAAGCTCTTGCTTCAGTCATTACCCGCCTCTACCCTCATCTCAAATCATAAGCTGTGAAAGATTTAAACATAGCCGTTTCTTATCTAAAAAAAGCCGATTCAGTCCTTGGGAGTTTAATTGAAAAACTCGGTATCGTAGACTATCGGTCGGAAAAAGACATTTTTGAAAGTTTGGTATTTTCGATCATTGGTCAACAGCTATCAGGCAAGGCCGCAGAGACAATTTACAATCGCTTCCAAAATCTGTTTCTCAACCAAAAATTCACTCCCGACCAAATACTGAAATTAGACCCGGCCCAAATTCGCGCTGTTGGCACTTCATGGGCCAAAGTCGCCTCACTTCAGGATCTGTCACAAAAAGTTTTAGATGGTACAGTGGATTTAATCGCCCTTCCGGGTCTATCTGATCAGGAAATCATAGACCATCTGGTTCAGGTAAAAGGTATTGGCCCATGGTCAGCTCAAATGCGCCTGATGTTCTCGTTTCATCGCCCGGATATATTTCCTCTCGACGATGTGGGAATTCAAAATGCGTTAGTTAAGCATTATGGATTAAACAGAAAGCATAAAAATATGAAGCAAAAAATGCTAAAAATTGCCCGAAATTGGCGCCCTTACCGCACCGTGGCCTGTTGGTATCTCTGGGCTTCTCTGGACAATCGTCCTTAACCTCCGTACAATCCACTTATGACTGATATAGTAACAAAACTGGCTCCTCAGATTTGGGATCGGATCCAAAAATCTCAAAATATTCTTTTGCATTGCCATCCAAGTCCGGACGGTGACAGTATTGGTAGTGCCTTAACTTTATACCACCTTCTGCGTGGCTTGAACAAACACCCCACCGTGATAATGGGAGATTCTGAACCACCCAGAAGTTTGTCTTATCTTCCGGGATTTGAACAAATAACAGTAAAGAATTTTTTTCAAATTGATTTAACAGGTTTTGATTTATTCATCATTGTTGATAGTTCTTCTCTGGGCCAAATTTCCAAACTCGGAAATATTAATTTTCCTGAGAACTTGGACACAGTTGTTATCGATCATCACTTCTCAAATCACGGGTTCGCAAAACTAAACTTGGTTGACACCTCCTACATAGCTACAAGTCAGATACTATACGATCTAATTAAAATTTGGGGTATAACCCTTACCAGAGAAATAGCAGCCTGTCTTTTTATCGGAATTTACACCGACTCTGGTGGTTTTAAGTATCCGCTTACAAATGTCGAAACCTTTATTGCTTCAGCAGCACTTATCAAAATATACCCGGATTTTTCAAAAGATATCTTTATCTACGAAAACAGCCTTGAGCCTCAACAGATATCATATTTGGCTTTGGCATTTAACTCAATAGAACATTTTTTTTCAGGTAAAGTTGCCATTTCTATGATCCATTATTCAGCCTTATCTGATTTGGGAATCAAAAAAAAACACACAGAAAAAATGGAGGTTTCAAATTTCCTCAAATCAAAAAAA
>Ga0265297_10003835_pt1 | contig 26033 bp, 35 predicted proteins | sample Munlanlwell13791_FD_192502 | JGI IMG/M metagenome (GOLD analysis project Ga0265297, IMG submission 192502) | Leachate microbial communities from a municipal landfill in Southern Ontario, Canada - Leachate well 137-91 | ecosystem: Engineered > Solid waste > Landfill > Unclassified | place...
CGCGGGAGCCGGCACCTGGCTTACCGGTGGTTTTGGCGGGATTGCCGGAGGAACGGCTGGTGCTTTTTCCGGAACGGTGTCCACTACCCTTCTCTCCTCCTTACTTACGACAAGGTGTCTCCGGGGTATCCGGGGCAGGGTGGTTGTAGAACGGATTGTGGGAGCGCGTTCGCCCGGTGGTTGGGGTGCTGGCTTTTCCGCAGGTGGCACGGGTTGCACGATGACAGGTACGGCAATGTGTGGTTCGTCGGGAGCCGGTACTGACATCTCAAGGGGAGAGATTTCCTGACTGATCTCACGGTCGCGAGTCTCCCTGGTGCCAACAGGCGATTCTTGCATATCAGCCTGGCGGGTAATCTCTCCTGAACGCGCATCATCAAATCTGCCAACCGGGGATTTTTTTCCGGGAAGACTGATCATCGCATCCTTTCCGCCGGAGAACCTGTGTGCCGGAGGAGCATCTCCCGATGGCGTTTCGGACAATGCATCCGGCACATCAAAACCTTGATCTGAAGGGCGGCTCATCGGGAATCGGGAATCCCCGCGCAGGTTTGCGGAGTACTGTGTCCTGATCTCATTGAGCTCCGCAAGCCGGGGAATATTCTCAAGGCCTGAGAGCATGACAATGATCGCGACATATTTTGTGTTCGTCACCGGGTAATCCCCGGATCGCGTCTCAAGACCGGCGATGCTCCGGTCGATCCATTTGCGTACGGTCATAAACCCCTTCATCGAGAGTTCATGGGAAGGACCGGCAACAAGTACCAGTGCTTTTGCCGCGCTTGTGATATCACAGGGGGTTGAAACTTCATTGTAGATTGCCTGTTTTGCGAGCTCAACGATTCGGGACGCTTTCTTCTTATGTTCTTCGGCAAAGTAACTGACCGGGCGCCATCGGGAGAGGAACCCGAACGGGTGCTGGGGCAGGTGTTCCACGGCATAACCGATGGTGATAAACCCCATCCCTTTCATCGTGTTCAGCACTTCCCCGGAGTCCATCACGACTTCAGCAAGATCGATACCGCCGTCGGCTTTGAACTCCCCAGCCCGGAGGATCAGGCTGATTCGCCGGACAATGCCTTCGTTCAAGATCATTCGCGCGGCATCCTCCGGAGATATCTCCTGCCGCGCCTTCCCCAACCCGAAAAAGCTGGTACCGCCTTTTTCCCGTTTTACGAGATCAGCCCTGGCTGCACTGATCTTCTTTGACCAGGTCTCATTGTCGAAGAGGATCACCCCGTCCAGAAGCGGGGAGAGCATCTCTATGTCATCGGCAGCTTTTGCCGATCGCTTCTCTCCCTCTGACAGGCATGGCAGGGTAAACAGACCAAATATCGGTTCGACAATCGATGCCCTGAGCGCAGTAACAATGTGCGGGGCAATATTTGCCATACTTCCGCCCAGTCCGCAACAGATGAAGATGGCATCAATCTCCCCGCTCTCGACATTTTGTATGCGCGCAATGATTTCACCGATGTCCACGGTTGCGGTCTGATCCAGATCGCCATTTGCATTCAAGGCACCCGCTTCGAGCGCCGGGAAATATACCTTTGCAGATTCCGGAAGATCCCCCAGCTTCGCTAATGTGTCTCCATCCACATCGATGGCAAGCGCCTGAACACATGCCACCCGGCTGCTCCGCCGGTCTGTGGTGTAAAGACTCGCAGCGATCCGGCAACCTGCCCCCCCCAGTCCTATAGCGAGTATCCGCATGAACCAATCCTTATCTGATATCCGATGGACTATCTGAACTGTCTAATTTATCATTGCTCACCGGGATTCAATATCTTATAGGATAATTATGTCCCAAGAAAAAAAATGTTTATCACTAATTGGAATATAATCGGATAACCTGGGTTCACGTATAAACTACCCGGTCTTTCACACTTGAGCAGGATCGTAAGGAGATTTCAGTTCCGGAAAAACGTTGAAGAACTGTTTTGGTCAGAGCTCAACATGGCAAGAGTTGTTTGACGGGGCGCACTCCCATGCCAGATGTGCCATCAATGACCCACTCATTGGAACGCCCGGAAAACGGCAAACAAGAATCGATTATATGCGGGAAAAAGCCTAAAACCCCGTATTTGATTGTTAATCCGGGAGATCTTACTGCGTTCTCCCCCGATTAGAAATGTGGAATCGGATTTTTTTTGCAAAATCCCGATAAATCGGGTGGAATGCGTCCCGATTATCCGCCGGAATAAATGTAAATCATAATTTATTTAAGCGCTGGGACGGTAATAGTCAATGAGGTGAACAAACCTTGACATATGGAATTGAATTTGTACCAGGAAATGTCAACGTAAAGCAAGTAGTTAACTTCTGTAAACTTGCTGAGTCAAAAGATATCGACTTTGCATGGATCACTAACCACTACAACAACCGCCACTGCTACCCGACTCTCGCTGCAATCGCGCAGGCAACATCGACCCTGAAAATGGGTCCGGGTATCATGAACTCCTTTACCGACACGCCAGCAGCAATGGCATCGTTCTTCTGCACATTGAACGAAATTTCCGACGGGCGTGCAGTGCTCGGTATCGGACCCGGTGACCTGTCAACACTTCCGAAGCTCGCTATCGCGGGTGAGAAGCCGGTTGCCCGCCTTGAAGAGGCAGTCGTCCAGATCCGGAAACTCTGTGCCGGTGAACAGGTGAACAAGTCCGGTATGCAGTTCTTCGACTACGACGGTGCGAAGTTGACCGGTGTCAACCTCCCCGACAAGAAGAAGGGCGTTCCAATCTACATCGGCGCACAGGGACCCAAGGTTCTTGAGCTTGCCGGAAAGGTTGGTGACGGTGCACTGATCAATGCATCCAACCCGAAGGACTTCCAGATCGCGATCCCGATCATCAAGAAGGCAAGCGATGCTGCAGGCAAGAAGAACTTCGACGTTGGTGCATACACGGCAATGTCCATTGACCAGAGTGAGAAAAAGGCACGGAACGCAGCAAAGATTGTTGCCGCATTCATTGCAGCCGGTTCTCCGGAAGCACTGCTCACGCGCCACGGTCTCGACCTCGCCAATGTGGCAAAGATCAAGGCAGCGCTCGGCAAGTTCGACTTCAAGTCGGTTGGAGAACTCGTCGGAGACAAAGAGATTGATGCATTCACCATTGCAGGTACCCCTGAAATGGTCAAGGCAAAGTGTGCTGACCTGACAAAGGCTGGCGTCACCCAGATCATCTTTGGCTCACCACTCGGTCCCGACATGACCAACTCTATCCGCCTCCTCGGCAAGTACGTCGTATAATCCCGTATCCGATACCATACCGGATACAGCCTGATACGCCAACATTGCCTTGGCAGATAGAAAAAATTCCCTTTTTTTTAAATGTTTACAATAGGAAGCAGAATCTATTACAGGACTGACGATCCCGGTCACCGGTCACGAAAGAACCATGTATGGTAATCCTTGACAAATGATGGGGATGGTCAACGGTGACAAAATCCTCAACAGGTGATCCGCCATGCAGTACAAAGATCTTGAACAATGTCAACCGGATGGGACCGATGACAGATGCAAACGACTATGTTATCGGATATTATAGTATGATCAAGGATTGGAAATGTTTGCTGTTTCAGAAGTATCCATGGATAAGGGGTTATTGCAGCACAGGATGGAGCGTTTCACCGGTCTCCGGTGCAGGATCAGCCCGGAACGACTGAAGCGACATATCGATCAGGTATTCTCTCTGCCAGAGAATCATGATGGCTGCCCGTTCTGCCGTGATCGCGTTTTTACCGAGACCCCTACATTTTCGGACAATACCCGGATTATTCTTGGAGAAAGTGTCACATTTCCCAACCTGTTCCCGTTCGGGGAGTGGCATACGGTGACCGTGATCACCGCCGCGCATCACGTAGAGACCTTTACGCACCAGCAAATGGTTGATGCCATCCGTGCACAAGCAGATGCGCTCCGGAGGGTTGATGGCTATCCCAGTATCAACTGGAACTTTCTTCCTTCAGCCGGTGCGAGTCTTGTCCACCCCCATATGCAGGCACTCTCTGACCGGTCTCCCCCGTTGATGATTGAACGTTACCGCGCGGCATGTCAATGCTACCGGAAGGATACCGGTGCAAGTTACTGGGAGGCAGTCCGGGAGCAGGAGCGGGCATCGGATCGCTATCTCTTTGGGGATGAGATCCTCTGGTCAGCACATGCCGTCCCGGTTGGGGAACGTGAAGTGAGGGGTTTATTCCCGTTTGGTTCAATTGATCAACTGGATACTTATGTGGATTCCCTTGTGGAGGGTATCCTGCGCGTCATTACCCTTTATAAAAAACTGGGAACGCATGCGTTCAACATGGCGATATTTTTTGATAAACCGGACGAGAACCAGGACTCGCGGGCATTCTGCTCGCTCATCTCCCGGATAAACCCTAATGCTTCATCGACCAGCGACTCTGCGTTCATGGAACGGATGCACCTTGAGCCGGTGATCCTGACGCTCCCGGAAGATCTGGGTCGGTACTACCGGAACGAATGCTGTTAACCGATAATAAAACACTATAATGTGCGCATCAGGTAGAATGCATTGAAAATCGGTTTGCGAATTTTCATATTAATCCCCTTCCATTGTGCGCCCGCATCCCGAAAAGTAGCTGTGCGCGTCAAATGGCGACATGCCTTGGGAAAACTGTTCAAAAAATAAAAAGGGAATAATTTACTCTGGCTTGCTCATCAGTTTCACTTTGGAAACAATGGTGCCGTCTTTCTTGTGGGGCTTTCTGATGATACCGTCGCCAGCCTTCTCAATCTCACGGGCTTCGTCGCAGAGCACTGCTGCTGCCCGCATCATTTCGTGAGCGCTCGTGACGATTGGGACGTATTTCTCCCATTCCTTCGTCATGAAACAACCCTTGACGTTCACCATGGCGACTGCCGATGCAATCTCGTATGCTGCGCGTGCTTTGGACATCGCGTAGGCATTGGTGAATTCTCCATCAATTGCCTTCTCGGCGGTCATGATGATCTTCGGGAGTTCGAGCTCTGCGCCCTTCTTGCCCGCTTTCACCTGGTCGATTACCTTGTCAAGGGCAAGCTGGAGCTTGCGGAATGCACCGGTGAGTGCAAGGACTTTGACGAGGTTTCCGTTGTAGTCTGCCATCTCGATGGGGTCGAGGAACTCACGGCGTGCACCAATCATGGAGTCTGCCTTCATGATGATGTATCCGAACTGGCTGGTCTTGACACCTTCCCATTCCTTCTTGGTCGTTACATCATCGGTGATGATGACAACGGGGATGCCTGCGGCAGCGAGTTCCTGGCGTGCATCGGTTGGTCCGGGAAGAACGCCGTTCGGGGAGACTACGATACAGAAGTCTGGTTTCCATGCCTTCATGTTGGAGACAACGCGGTCAACGTCTGCCTTCTCGAGCTTTGTCCCGCTGGTCGCCATGAATGTCTGCATGTCTTCACGGTCTGCTCTCTCATCGAGGAGCAGTTCGGTCATTACACCGCTTGCAATGTTGCCCAACTTGGCAACTCCTACTTTCACAACCATTGAAATTTCACCTCAATTTTTTTTATAACACGTTACTATGACCCGGAGTTCATATAAACATTTTGAAATTGATTTTATCGTCGGAAAATAAACTCCTGAACTTCGGACTTCCGGCACATATGCTTGTGTCATCATTCGTGGTCGGAGTCTGGGTTAACAAAAAGTGTTTAAATTCCCGTGAATGAATGTATTGTATGAAAGATGGGTTGCTCACCGATCGGCAGATGGAAGTACTTCGCTATCGTAAACAAGGAATGACCCAGCAGCAGATCGCTGATATCATCCAGACTTCAAAGGCAAATGTCTGCACTATAGAAAAATCTGCGATGGAAAATATCCGGCGGGCACGCGAGACACTGACTTTCCTCTATACACTTGATGCCACGCCACTCTGCAATATTCCTTCAGGAACGGATCTGTTCGATGTCCCTACGATGATTTTTGCCGAAGCGGAGAAGACAAATATCAAAGTGAAGTACGATACGATCTCACTGATTAACCTGATGCGCGAATCGCGCCCCCAGGCATGCTCGGCTCGTCTTATCTGTGAAGACATTCAAGTATACCTCACCGAGAAAGGTGAATTGTATTTCGGATGAGAAGTGCCGTGCCGCACGGGCATTACTGCCCGCGATCTCGTTGGTAAACTGATGATATATCCGTATAACACAACCCGGCATAAGAATCGTGCGTTCGGTAGCGCGGTCTTGCCTCCAAAAAAGTGCCCCGGAAACCGGGCATACCTATATATCCTGTTTTAATCAACATTTAAGGAAGCCGATATGAGGGTATCCCCGCATTACACAGATCAACGGGCAACAAATCCGGTCTGATCTTCTGCATTGCACCGGCGGGACTGTTCCAAAGACACTAAGGACAAAGGTTCTGCCGTGGGTATCTTCCGATTGGTGAACCCCGCCAGATGACGGGGGATACCGAGAAGGAGTTGTGATTCGTCACAACGAGCTGACAAAGTTGGATCTGACGATAGCGCATGGGTGGACGTCACAAACGACGAGCCCATTCCCCGGCGGGCATCGCGCACACCGGGGATGCGTCAATGTCAGGGTCTTCTTTCGCGAGACAGGTAACCCCGGGATATCCGGTGATGTGGTGAGAACCTCTCATCCCTGATCCCAGATCGGGGCGATCAACCCGGCAGGAATACCGGCACGCGCATACGTGCTGCGGGTATTTCATGCATTGACGGTTGAAAGATCGTTCCGGATCGCGCGTTGGCTTTTAAGACAGCAGACATTTCGCTTCTGTCTCGGGTTAATCGCAATTCGTGTCGAAGTAAGAATCCCTTACACGAATAACAGAAGGATTGATTGACACATGCCAAAGATAAACAGACCACGCCGAGGCTCACTTGCATTCAGCCCACGGAAGCGTGCAAAGAGTCCCATACCCAAATACCAGTCCTGGCCCGTGTACACTGGCGCACCAGTGCTCCAGGGGTTTGCCGGCTACAAAGTGGGGATGACGCATGTTATCATGGTGGATGACCACAAGGACAGCCCGACCGAAGGCAAAGAGATCATGGTCCCGGTGACCATCATCGAGATCCCAACTATGAAAATTGCCGCCATCCGCGCGTATGCCTGTGATACCTACGGGAAACACGCATTCACTGAATGCTGGGCAGACCAGCTTGATAGTGTGCTCTTCCGCAGGATCACGACCCCTGGTGACTATGACCGTGAGGTCGCAAAGAAGAAGTTTGCTGATGCAGTTGCCGCTGGAATGGTCGCGGAGATTTATGCTCTTGCGTATACGCAACCGGCAATCATCAGCGGTGTACCCAAAAAAGTCCCTGACCTTATGGAGATCAAAATCTCTGGAGGGGACATAAAAAAACAGTTTGAATTTGCCCAAAGCGTCCTCGGAAAAGAGATCAAGCTGGACAATACCATCCAGACGGGTGCATATGCCGATATCACCGCGATCACTACGGGAAAAGGCACACAGGGACCGGTCAAGCGCTGGGGTGTCATGCTCCGCAAGCGCAAGCACTCGGTTGGCGGAAAAGAACGCCATGTAGGAACCCTTGGACCCTGGAACCCGCACCACGTACGGTGGCAGGTGCCCCAGAGTGGTCAGATGGGTTACCAGCAGCGCACTGAATTCAACAAACGCGTCCTCGCGATTGGTGAGAACGGTGCTGAGATCACCCCGAAAGGTGGTTTCCTCCATTATGGTGTCTTAAAGAACCCGTATGTGGTAATCAAAGGGTCCATTCCCGGACCTGTAAAGAGACTCGTGAGGATACGCCCGGCAATCCGCCAGGGAGAACACGTCATCAGGGTACCTGCAATCCAGTTCCTGAGCGTCCAGAGTAAACAGGGGTGACGAAAGATGAAAGCGCAGGTTAAGACAATTGAAGGCGGAGTGGCAAAGGAGATCGAACTTCCAGCTCTGTTCTCTGAAGAATATCGCCCGGACCTGATCAAGAAAGCAGTCATGGCACTCCAGAGTACCCGCAGGCAGCCGCACGGGACATACCCGTTTGCCGGCATCTGTTCGTCCGCGGTAGGCTGGGGAAGTGGGCGTGGCGCATCGCACGTCCCCCGTCTCAAGAACGGCTCTCGTGCCGCGAAAGTCCCGCAGGCAAAAGGTGGTCGTGAAGCTCACCCGCCGGTTGTGGCAAAGATTCTCATAAAAGAGATCAACCAGAAGGAGAAGCAGAAAGCATTCCGGTCCGCAGTCGCGGCAAGCGTTCGGGCAGACCTCATTACCTGCCGGGGACACCGTTTTGATGGTGCAGTCCCGGTTGTCTTTGAGGACAAATTTGAAACCCTCGAACGCACCCAGGACGTCATTTCAGCGCTGACAAATCTCGGTCTTTACACGGACATTCTCCGTGCGAAGGATAGCAGGAAGGTCCGCGCAGGCAGGGGCAAGATGCGGGGTCGCAGATACAAACAGAGAAAGAGCCTGCTTATCGTTACAAACGCCGCACCGCTCCGTGCCGCACGGAATCTTGCCGGTGTTGATGTCGTGACGGTTGACCAGCTGAATGTTGAGCACCTCGCACCCGGCATGCAGGCAGGACGCCTGACCGTCTGGACTGAAAGTGCCCTTACCCGCCTGGAGGGGAGATAAATGATCCTCAGACACCCGTTCGTCACAGAAAAGGCAATGGTTCTTCTGGAAAAAGAGAGCAAGATCCAGTTCCTCGTGCACAAGCAGGCTACAAAACACCAGATCAAACGCGAAATTGAAAAATCATTTGACCAGAAAGTGAAACATGTCGACACACTCATGACCATGCACGGCGAGAAGAAGGCAATCGTGAGTTTTGAGAACGAGAAAGCCGCAGAGGAAATACTCAGCCGGCTTGGCATAATGTAGGTGGGGAACATGGGACATCGCATTACCACACAGAACCGGGGCAGGGGCGGTCCGACCTATCGCGCACCATCCCACCGGTACAAGGCGGAACTGAAACACATTGGAGACGGCACAAACGATATCACCGGATCCATCATCGATATCGAACACGATCCGGCACGGAACGCACCGATTGCCCTTGTCAAACTGGAAGACGGGCAAAAGGTCTACATGCTTGTTACGGAAGGGATCGGTATCGGTGAACCCGTTGCATGGGGAACGGATGTAGCCGTAAAGAACGGAAACACGCTTCCGCTCATCAACATCCCGACCGGGTCATTCATCTGCAACATCGAATCCCGACCCAATGACGGTGGCAAGTTTGTCCGGTCGAGCGGGGTCCAGGCAGTTGTTGTCGACAAGATCGGTGAACGCGTCGGTGTCAGGATGCCCAGCGGAAAGACAAAATGGTTCAATGCACGCTGTCGTGCGACCATCGGCATTGTTGCCGGTGGCGGGCGTGTCGAGAAACCGTTTGTGAAGGCAGGGAACAAAGCACACAAGATGCGCAACACCGCATCCAACTGGCCTCGTGTCCGTGGTGTCGCAATGAACGTGATCGACCACCCGTTTGGTGGCGGAGGTCACCAGCACACGGGTCGTCCCAAGACCATTGCGCGGGGTACTTCTCCGGGCAGGACGGTTGGACATGTGGCTGCACGCAGGACAGGTAAGAGCAGGAAGTGAAGGGTATGGCAGCACCTAAAAAGACACAGAAGAGAATGCCCAGAAGGCGTGAGGAGTTCACCTATCGCGGGTATAGGATTGACGAGCTGAAAGCGATGGGGATGAGCGAACTCCTTCCCCTCATGCCAGCCCGTGCACGCCGTAAGATCACGCGCGGTCTTAATCGCTGCGAAGAGACGTTGCTCGCAAAGATCCGCGAAGGAGACGAGAAGGTACGGACTCATGTGCGGGATATGATCGTTATGCCTGAAATGGTTGGAAAGACGATTGAAATCTACAATGGAAAGGAATTCTTAAAAGTCGAGTTCCAGCCTGAGTCGGTCTTCCACTATCTTGGCGAATTCGCATTGACGAGACACAAGGTTACCCACGGTTCTGCCGGTATCGGTGCAACAAGGGGCAGCAAATACGTACCGCTGAAGTGATGGACATGGCACGCATTGATTATTCCAACAAGATTGAGGGTGACAATATCGCGAGAGCGAAAGCAAACGAGCTTCCCATGTCCCCCAAGCATTCCATCGAGATCGCTCATTTCATCCGGCACCAGCACGTCAACGACGCGATCGCATACCTCAACCAGGTTATCGCCTTGAAAAAAGCAATCCCGTTCCGGCGCTTCACAAGAAACGTGGCGCACAAACGCGGGCTTCCCGGGAACTGGGATGCGGGTCGGTATCCGGTCAAAGCCTCGAAGGCATTTATACGGGTTCTGAACGCGGCAAAGAAGAATGCCGAATATATCGGGATTGACCCGGAGAAACTGGAGATCATCCATGCCACGGCAAACCGTGGACGCGCCCAGAAGTCATTCTTCCCGCGCGCAATGGGCAGGGCATCTCCTAAAGTCCGTGAAACGGTGAATATCGAGATCATCGTCCGGGAGGTGGCGTAATGGCTGTCGAGAAGAAGTTCATCACTGAAGGTGTGAGGAAAGCCCGCGTTGAGAAGTATCTCTCAAAGGAACTCAAACGCGCGGGATATGGCGGTATGGATATTGCCCGGACCCCGCTGGGTACACAGGTTACCATCTTTGCAGAAAAACCTGGTATTGTCATCGGAAAGGGCGGGAAACTCGTCCACCAGCTGACCATGGATCTCGCCCAGAACTACGGCGTCGAATCGCCGCAAATCGAAGTCCAGCAGGTAACAAATCCCAGTTTCAACGCCCAGATCATGGCGGAGAGGCTGGCAAACGCGCTCGAGCGAGGCTGGTACTTCCGTAAAGCGGGTTCAAGCATCATGCGCCGCGTGATGGACTCCGGTGCACTGGGTTGCGAGGTCGTCATTGCCGGTAAGTTGACCGGGGCTCGTGCCCGTACCCAGAAGTTCACGGAAGGCTACATCAAGCACTGCGGTGAACCGAGTATTAATATCGTCGAGAAAGGCTACGCGGTAGCCATCAAGAAACTCGGTGTTATCGGTGTGCAGGTCAAGATCGTCCCCGCTGATGCCAAGATGCCCGACCACTTCACTGTTATCGAACAGGAAAAGAAGAAGGTGGCACCCAAGGTGACGGTAACTGACATTGGTGACATGGACACTGAAGAGCCCGCACTTCCTGACGAGGACTCGACCGGGGTGCAGTAATGGCAATATTCAGGGCAAAGGATGTCCAGCAGCTCTCTGATGTTGAACTGCAGGAACAACTGGAGAAACTCCGGATGGAACTCGTCCAGCACTACGGGAAAGTCAGTGCCGGTGGTGCCACGGAAAACCCCGGACACATCGGCGAACTACGGCGCACTATCGCCCGGATGCTGACCGAGCAGAACCGCAGGAGAACTGCATGATCACTTCCCAGAACATCATACGCCACGAATTGATCGGGCTGGATGTTCTGGTTTCAGGAGCCGCAAATCCCCTTCACCGGGGGTTGAGCGGGCGCATTATCGATGAGACAAAGCACATGATCGCCATCCAGACGGTGCAGGGTATAAAACAGGTCCCGAAGATGCACAGCAGATTCCGGACGCGCCTTCCGGATGGAACCTTTGTTGAGATTGATGGATCCGCACTGACACTGGCTCCTGAAAAGAGGATCAACCTGCATGAAAAGAAGAGGATACCATAATGGCACTAAACATTGGATTGAACGTCCCGGTTCCAAAACAGGAATGCAAAGACGTTAACTGTCCGTTTCACGGCACTTTACCGGTGCGCGGCCAGGTGATCACCGGCAAAGTCGTGAGCGATAGAATGATGGGAACGGTTGTGGTGGCACGGGATTACCTGCACTATATCCGGAAATACAAGCGATACGAGAAACGCATCTCGAAGTTGCATGCACACAACCCCCCCTGCCTCCAGGCAAAGGTGGGCGATATTGTCAAGATCGCTGAGTGCAGACCGCTGTCGAAGAGCACGACCTTTGTCGTTGTCGAGGTGGAGACTCAATGAAGGCAAAGCAGTCCAAGACGCCGAGAGCGCTTGCGACCGGAACAAAACTGACCTGCGCGGACAACACCGGCGCGCGTGTGGTGCAGATCGTATCCGTCTTCGGGTATCATGGTGTACGGCGGCGGCAACCGAAGATGGGACTGGGCGACATTGCCACGGTGACTGTGAAGAAGGGAACCCCCGACATGAGAAAGAAGCTTGTACGGGCGGTTGTCATCCGTGCGAAGAAAGAGATGCGCCGTCCCAACGGCATGCGCGTCTCGTTCGATGACAACGCTGTGGTGGTCGTGGACGAGAAGAACGAGCCGAAAGGAACCGAGATCAAAGGACCGGTTGCCCGTGAAGTGGCAGAACGGTTTCCCAAACTTGGCTCCATGGCAACGATCATTGTGTGAGGTGGCGGTATGGTGAGAATTGAGAGTAAACAACCAAGAAAACAGAGAAAGGCGCGCTATGATGCCCCTTCCCACATGAAGACCAAGTTCTTAAACGCCCCCCTGTCATCTGCACTCAAGGAAAAATATACGAAGAAGACCTTACGCGTGGTTAAAGGGGATACTGTCAAGGTAACCAGAGGAGAACATGCTGGTGAAGAAGGGCTTGTTGATGCAGTTGATATGCGGAAAACAAAACTCATCGTTCATGGTGTTTCTTCAACGAAAGTTGACGGTACCGAGGTACCGAGAACCATTGATGCGTCCAAAGTCGAGATCACCAAACTGAATCTCGAGGACAAGCGCCGCGTAGCAAAACTCGGGGAGAGTGAATAATGTCAGAACATCTGAAGCGGCTGAATGCGCCTGATTCGTGGCGCATTACCAAGAAAACGACGAAGTTCGTCGCAAAGACTGCGCCAGGTCCGCACAATGCAAATGCGATGCCGATTGGCGTCTGGCTCCGTGACACCATGGGTTTTGCCGGCACTGCAAAGGAAGTAAAACAGATCCTGAAACAAAAAGACGTCCTCATCAATGGAAGACCCTGCAGGAATCCGAATATGGGTATCGGGATCTTTGATATCATTGCACTTCCCCGGATCGGGAAGTATTACCGGATGTTACGGGATGTCAAGGGTCGCCACAAGACTGTCGAGATCGATGCCGAAGCAGCCCAGACCCGTCTCTGCAAAATTGAGAACAAGACCACCATCTCCGGTGGCAGGGTACAGCTGAACCTCCGGTACGGTGCAAACATCCTTGCGGATAATACCTACAAGTCAAATGACTCGATCGTCATCTCCCTAAAACCGGAAGACCGGTTCAAGATCCTCGATCACTTCCCCTTTGCGACGGGCAACATGGTGATGATCATTGGCGGAAAGCATTCCGGGAAAGTTGCACGGATTGTCGAGATTGTTAAAACCTCGGGAAGCGTCTCCAACAGGATCACGCTGGAAGATGAACAGACCAAAACCCGGTTTGACACGATCACACCGTACATCTACATGATCGGCAGAGAAACACCCGCAATAGCGAACTGGGGGATGCAAGAGTGACGTCGATGCGTGATATTCACATTGACAAGGTTGTCGTCCACATGGGTGTTGGCGAGAGCGGTGAAAAACTCGTTAAAGCCGAAAACATCATGAAGACAATCACCGGTCAGCTCCCGATCCGGAGTGTCGCGAAGATGACGCAGCCTGCGTTCAACATCCGAAAAGGTGCCCCGATTGGCTGTAAAGTGACGCTCCGGGGAGCACCGGCAACGAAGTTCATTGCGACCTCGCTTGGGATCGTCAACAAAACGATCTTCGACAGTCAGTTTGACAGAAACGGGAACTTCTCATTCGGTATTGAAGAGCACACGGACTTCCCCGGGATGGCATACGATCCTCAGATCGGCATATTCGGCATGGATGTGAACGTCGTGCTCGAGCGCAAAGGCATCCGTATCACCCGTCGGCGTAAGGAACAGAAGAAACTCCCTTCAAACCAGCGTGTGACCAAGACAGATGCGATTGCGTTTCTCAAACAGGAATACCAGGTGGAGGTGCGCTGATGGGTGGCGAAAAGAAGAAGATTTTCGGTCGCGGTGCCAACGAATGCAAGATGTGCGGGCGCAAGCAGGGACTTGTACGCCGGTATCACATCATGTTCTGCCGGCAATGCTTCCGTGAGTGGGCACAGAAGATGGGCTTTAAAAAGATGAACTGAGGAGTGACTGCAAACATGACACGATTAAATACGATTGCAGACGGGATGAGTGCGTTAAAGAACGCAAGTGATACCGGAAAGCCCGAGGTCACCATCGAACCTGCCAGTAAACTCCTCGGTGCGATGCTCTCCATCATGCAGGACTCCGGCTATATCGGGGGCTTCGAATTTATTGATGACGGACGTGGTGGACAACTGAAGGTACACCTCACCGGGAAGATCAACAAATGCGGTGTGATTACGCCGCGGTTCTCGGTACAGTTGGATGAGATGGAATACTGGGAAAAACAATACCTGCCCGGTAAGAACTTCGGTATCCTGATGCTCTCAACCTCACGCGGCGTCATGTCGCATGAGCAGGCGCGCAAAGAGGGTATCGGTGGCGAACTGCTCGGGTACGTTTACTAACGGGGTGCAGATCATGACAACAATACGGAAAGTCAAGATTCCGGAGGGTGTAAAAGCCCAATTGGATGGTATGCAGCTTCGCGTGACGGGACCGAAAGGACAGATTTCACGCAACGTCCGTTTCCCTCAGGTGACAGTATCCTGTGACGGCAACGAAGTGATCATCACCACAGAATCCCGACGCAAGGAGACGATGGCGATTGTCGGGACGTTTGCGGCGCACACAAAGAACATGTGCCGGGGCGTATCCGAAGGATTCGAGTACCGGATGAAAGTGGTCTACGCCCACTTCCCGATCCAGTTAAAACTGCAGGGGAACCGGCTTGAGATCAGTAACTTCCTCGGTGAGAAGAAGGCACGGTCTGCCCGTATCGAAGCAGGTGTGACGGCAAAGGTGGCAAACGATGAGGTTGTGCTCTCCGGCATCGACCGTGAACTGGTGGGAACATCAGCGGCAAACATCGAACATGCAACCCACATCCGCGACCGCGATCCCCGTGTCTTCCAGGACGGTATATACATTGTCCAGAGGGGTTGAAGGGAAATGACAACAGAGATCAAGCGATTAATCCGTGTGCGCACCGATAAAGGTGCCGAGTTCAAGCGCGACGGATTCGGTAAAAAGCGACAGCTCTCCGCCTCGTGGAGGAAACCCCGTGGACAGCACAACAAGCAGAGGGAGCAGAAGAAGGCAAAAGGTGCACTTCCAAAACCGGGTTTCGGAAGCCCGGTTGCCGTGAGGGGTATGCATCCCAGCGGGTTCTTTGAAATACTCGCGTTCACGCTCCAGGACCTTGAAGGTCTTGACCCGGAGACCCAGGCAGTCCGCATCTCGGCAACTGTCGGTAACCGAAAGCGCATTGTCCTCCAGGAGAAGGCGATCTCAGCGGGTCTGAAAGTGTTAAACGCCCGCGTAGTGAAAGTGCCGGAGACTGCTGAGGAGAAAACAGAAAGCGAAGAAGACGTGACGGCTGAGGTGAAGGACGATGAGTGACGTCGCAAAACAGAGGCGTATCGCTGCTTCGCTTTTAAAGTGTGGAGTCAACCGTGTCTGGTTCAACCCGGAAAGCATTTCAGACATTGAGGGTGCGATCTCAAGAGACGACCTGCGGGGACTCATCACTGATGGAGCCATCAAGGCACACCAGAAGAAAGGTGTCAGCAGGGGCAGGGCGCGCATACGCACTGCCCAGAGGGCATATGGGCACCGCAAAGGTGCTGGAAAACGCAAAGGTGCACAGGGCGCACGGACGCCGAGCAAACGGACGTGGATCCAGAAGATCCGCGCCATCCGGAAAGCACTCGTCACGCTCCGCGAAGCCGGCACCATCGATGCACACCTGTACCGCATCATCTACCGGAAAGCAGCCGGCGGGCAGTTCAGGAGTGTCGCGCATATGAAGGCGCAGTTGGAGATCATTACCGGGAGGATGAAGTAACATGGCGACAGGACCACGGTATTTTGTCCCCTTCCGAAGACGAAGGGAAGGCAAAACCGATTACTACCAGCGAACCCGGCTTGTCGTTGCTGACGCACCACGCATGGTCGTACGCAAGACGAACCGACACATCATCATCCAGCTGGTCACCGCCGAGATGGACGGCGACCGTACTCTGGTATCAGCCAACTCTGCAGAACTGGAAAAATACGGATACGCGGGATCAACCTCCAATACTCCGGCAGCGTACCTGACGGGCATGCTCTTTGCGGTTAAAGCAAAGAAAGCCCAGCAGGAACGAGCCATACTGGACATCGGTCTCAACCGCGCAACACGGGGTGCACGGGTATTCGCTGCCCTCAAAGGGGCAGTTGAAGCCGGACTCGATATACCGTACGGTGAGGAGATCCTCCCCAGCAATGAGCGGGCGAAAGGTGCGCATATTGCCGCATACAAGAAAGAAGCCGGCACTATCATGCAGAATGTCGAACAGGTGGCAGACGCCATAAAGAAGGAGCTGGTGTAAATGGCATACGAAAAGGCAGAATGGCGCCCAATCACCGGTCTTGGCAAACTCGTCGCTTCGGGAGAGATCAAGAACATCGACCAGGTACTGGAAAGCGGCAGACCCATCAAGGAACCTGAAATCGTCGATATGTTTCTCCCCGATCTCGAGGATGAGGTTCTCGATATCGCCATGATGCAGCGGATGACCGACTCCGGGCGCCGCGTGCAGTTCCGAGCCGTCGTTATTGTCGGCAACCGGAACGGCTACATCGGATTCGGACAGGGCAAGGACGTTCAGGTTGGCGACGCGATAAAAAAGGCGATCGTGAAAGCAAAGATGAATATTGTCAAGGTCCGCCGTGGGTGCGGCAGCTGGGAATGCGGGTGCGATGTGACGCACTCGATCCCGATGCAGGTAGAAGGTACAGCCGGCAGTGTCCGGGTCACCCTCAAACCCGCCCCGCAGGGTATCGGGCTTGTCACCGGGGATATCAGTAAAAAGGTGCTTGAGCTTGCCGGTATCCGGGATGCGTGGACCTTTGCACGCGGACAGACGCGGACAACGATCAACTTTGCAAAGGCGACCTTTAACGCATTAAAAATGACCAATATGACAAGAATCGGAGGGGCACCGTAATGTATGCGGTAGTGCAGGTCCGGGGTGTGGTCAACACCCGCCAGGACATTAAAGACACATTAAAGATGCTCCGTCTGCACCACATCAACCACTGTGTGCTGGTCGTGGATACCCCCGAGAACCTCGGGATGATCCGCAAGGTAAAAGACTATGTTGCCTATGGTGAAGTGGACGCAGTGACCATTGAGACCCTGCTACGTACCCGTGGCAGATTAATCGGAGACGCCGCACTGACTGATGAGTATATCAAATCCAACTCAACGTACAGCGGCATCAGCGAACTTGCCAAGGCACTCGCCGGAGGAGAACTGAAGTTGCGCGACATTCCGGGATTGAAGCCGGTGCTCCGGCTCCACCCGCCGCGCAAGGGATACAAGACCACCAAGCGAACGTTTGTCCAGGGTGGAGCGCTTGGCTATTATGGTCAGGAGATCAATACTCTCCTCTACAAGATGAGGTGAATGGATGCCAACCAACAAACGTTCAAAATACCGCGGGTCGCGGACATGCGGCGGCGGAACGCATAAGAACCGGCGTGGCGCAGGCAACCGTGGTGGACGGGGACGCGCCGGCATCAACGCCCACCACTTTGTCAAGTGGTATATGGAGATGGGAGGTCCGGTCTTCGGTAAGAATGGATTCTTCCACAATCCCGCAGTCACTGTTGCAGTGATGGATATCGGGATCATCGACCAGATTATCCCGTCACTTCTCGCGCAGGGAATTGCTAAAGAGGAAGGGGATGCAGTTGTTATCAATGCAGCCGATCTCGGCATCGAAAAGGTGCTGGGCAGTGGCAAGGTAACAAAGAAGCTGAACATATCAGCAGCGGCATTCTCAGAACAGGCAAAGGCAAAGATCGAGAAGACTGGTGGAAAGGCGCAGGTCATCTGACCCACCTCAATTTTTTGGTGAAACAATGGGAGACCTGCTGGATCGAATGGAACCCCTGCTTGCTGCGATGCCCGCAGTCAAGAGTCCCGAGGGGCATGTCCACTTCAAGAACAAACTGATGTGGACACTTGGAATTTTAGTTCTGTATTTTGCGCTAACGAACATTCCGGTATTCGGGCTTGCCGCGAGTTCGCAGGATGTATTCCTTTACTGGCGGGCGCTGATGGCAGGTGCAAGCGGTTCGATCGTGCACCTTGGTATCGGTCCTATCGTTACAGCATCCATCGTGCTCCAACTCTTGAAAGGCGCTGACATTCTTCATATCGATACGAGTGATACCCGTGGACAGGTTATGTACATGGGGTTGCAGAAGATCCTGATCTTCGCCATGATCATCATTGAAGCGGCACCGAACCTCATCGGCGGATTCATGCGCCCGGATGCAGTTGTCGCAGCGCAGTTCTTTGGTGGCAACCTGTTTCTCGTATCGTTTCTGATATTTATCCAGATATGTATTGGTGGGGTACTTGTCTTTTTGATGGATGAAGTCGTGACCAAGTGGGGTATTGGCTCCGGGGTTGGGCTGTTCATCATTGCGGGGATCTCGCAGGCAATCGTGAACGGATTTATCAACTGGACTCCGGTCAGCGATCCGTATCCTGTAGGATTTTTCCCACGCTTGGTCGCTGTCGTCCTTGACGGTGCGAACTTCATCCAGTACTTTGGTGCAGAACTTCTGGCATTCGTCACAACCATCGCGATATTCCTGATCATTGTTTATGTCGAATCGACCCGTATCGAGATCCCGCTCGCACATGCACAGGTTCGGGGCGCGCGCGCCCGGTTCCCGGTCAAATTGATCTACGCCAGTGTCCTGCCGATGATTCTCGTGCGGGTACTTCAGGCGAATATCCAGATGGTTGGGATGTTCCTGTCCAATGTGGGGATCACCATCCTTGGTGTATTCAATGGTCAGACGCCGGTATCCGGTCTTATGTGGTATCTTGCACCCATCAACGGTCCGACTGACTGGATGTGGTGGGCAACCGATCTTGGTCATGCGCCATGGGAGGTTCTATTACGTCTGGGGATCGATATCACATTCATGGTGGTTGGAGGAGCGATCTTTGCACTCTTCTGGATCAAGACTGCCGGGCTGGACTCAAAAGATGTTGCCCGCCAGATCCAGAGTTCCGGCATGTCCATCCCCGGCTACCGGCGAAACCCGCAGGTACTGGAGAAGTACCTTGACCGGTATATTCCCCGTGTCACCATCATCGGTGGTGTCTTTATCGGTATTCTTAGTGTCATTGCGAACCTCTTTGGTGTCATAGGAGCGGTCAGTGGAACTGGTCTGCTCTTAACCGTCAGTATCACGTACCGGCTGTACGAAGAGATTGCAAGCCAGCAGATCATGGAGATGTACCCGTTCATGCGGACGTTCTTTGGCAAAGAATGATTGTGGAAAGGGACACAGATGACAAAAAAGGTCATTATCACCGGTGTACCGGGCGTCGGTAAGACGACGGTCGTCAACGAGGCGTTGAAGAAACTCAAAGAAGAAGGCGTAGAGTACCAGCCGATCAACTTCGGGACGTTCATGTTTGAAGTGGCAGTCACCGAAGGCATCGTCAGGGATCGTGACCAGATGCGGACGCTTGATCGTCCCATCCAGAAACGGTTGCAGCAACTGGCAGCACAAGCAATTGCCAAAATCTCCGGCAATGTGCTGATTGACACACATGCATCGGTCAAAACGCCGAGAGGCTATCTCGCGGGACTACCCGAATGGGTGCTGCGCGAGATCATGCCCGATATCATCATTCTCGTTGAGACTGATGATGATCAGATCCTCATGCGGAGGCTTTCCGATGAAACCCGCATGCGGGACAAAGAGGGATCGCGTTCGATTGCCGAACACCAGCAGTTCAACCGATCCATCGCCGCTGCATACGCAATGGTGACCGGGTGCACGATTAAGATCATCGTAAACCCCGATCACCTGCTGGAGCATGCAGCGTCAGAGATGGCTGACGTTCTCAGGTAAGTAACCGGGTGAATACATGGATTTAGGAAAATTCTGGGACAAATACGGCTTGTACGTTGCACTCTTATTCATGATGCTGATGATGGTCTCATACAGCATCGAATGGCTGCGAGTCGGCGTCGGACAAGGCATTGATGTGGTATTCGATCCGCTTGTGGACAGCTTTAAGATTCCGTTCTTTATCCTGATTGTCATCCTGTCCGCGCTCACCGGGTTATATTCCTCACTAATCCAGAAGTATACCATCGACTATGACCGGATGACTGATGTACAGGAGCGGATGAAGGACTTCCAGAAAGAATACCGCGAAGCACAGTTGTCCCAGGATGAGAAGAAGATAAAAAAACTGGACGCAAAACGCGACAAGGTTATGAAAGAGCAGCTTGAGTTATCCCAGCAGCAGTTCAAGCCGATGGCGTTCATCCTTGTCCTGACTGTCCCCATCTTCTTCTGGCTACTCTTTCGGCTCAACCAGATCAATACCACCATTACCCTCCCCTATCTCGGCGTGCAGAACCTGACGGCACCAGTGCTCTGGGTCGTTCCTGCGTGGATGATCTGGTATTTCATCTGCTCGGTTGCATTGAGCCAGGTCATCAGAAAAGCCCTGAATATCGGGGGGCTCTGATGCGGATTACCGTGAGCGGATTTCCCGGCAGTGGAACGACCTCTCTCTCACGGTACCTTGCAGAGCGCCACAATTTTACGATGATCTCGGCGGGAGAAGTATTCCGCCAGTGTGCAAAAGAGCAGAATCTCGACCTTGCAGCGTTCGGGCGGCTTGCAGAACAGGATCCCGCCATCGATAAAATGATTGATGTCCGCCAGAAAGAGATCGCGGAGCACAAAGACAATATCATTGTTGAAGGCAGGCTTTCCGGCTGGATGGTGGAAAAAGCCGATCTGAAGATTTGGCTGTTTGCATCCATCCACTGCCGGGTTGACCGCATCGTGTACCGGGATCAGATTGCCGATGATGAAACCGCGAAAAAAATTACTCTTGAACGCGAGCGGTGCGAAGCGGTACGATATTCTGCCTATTATTCCATTGATATCAATGATCTCTCCATTTACCATCTCATCCTGAACTCGGAGCATTGGGGCATTGAAGATCTTGGGGCGATTGTGGATACCGCAATCGGACAGCTGACGCCACATGACAAGGTTTGATCAACCATCCGTGCATGCAATATCTTTCGTTTTGATCCTGATTTCTGCACGCAGTTTCCTCTTATGGGGGTTTGTGCATTGACTCAAAAACCGGATGCCGTTCTTGTCGCGCTTGTCAAATCCTGGGATGAGAACGATATCGTCCAGCTATACAGAGCCGGACGCTGGTGGAAGGATGAGTATGATCCAGCCGGAATTTCCGGGCTCATGCAAGGTAGTTTTGCATTCGTTGTAGCATCTGATATCACAACCGGGCACGCCATCGGCATGGGTCGCGTTATCTCTGACGGGGTTTCTGATGCCTATATCCAGGATCTTGTTGTCCTGCCTTCCTACCGGGGCAGAGGTATTGGTTTGCAGATCCTGACACTTCTCGTCAATCATTGTAAACAATCCGGGCTCACGTGGATCGGGCTCATTGCCGAACCGGATTCAGAAGCGTTCTATACCCCCCTTGGCTTTGAACGGATGCCCGGCTATATCGCGATGATCTACCGGAGTGAACAATAATGCTTGAACAGGAAGATTTCCAACCTGTCACACTTGCGGATCGTGACTTCTTTACCCGGCATTATGCACTCTACCCTCAGATGCACAGTGATAACACGTTCACAAACATGGTCTGCTGGAACCATTATGCCCATTACCGGTTCGCATATGTGAACCGGAACCTCATTCTTGCAAGTACCATTGACGGGATTACCCGTTTCCGTCCGCCGATAGGTCAGAGGGATCCGGCATTACTAAAGGCACTCATCCGGCTCGCGTCTGATGTAAGTGATAATGAACCGGTGGTACTGATCGATCCTGATACAGCAGTGTGGATGCGGGAGATCTGCTGTGGAATGAATCTTATTCCCGACCGGAACCATTTTGAGTACGTCTACCGTGCGGCTGATCTCGCAGAGCTTCCGGGGAAACAATACCTGACCATTCGTCACCAGATCAATAAATTCCGTCGGAACTGCGCATACGCGCTTGAACCCATCACGGCTGAGAACCGTAAAGAGGTCATGAGTTTTCTCGTCAAGTGGTGTGAATGGAAAGGCTGCGAGAACGATCCCGTACTTGCCCATGAAAAGGAATCTATCTTCTTTGCGGTCGACCATTTCAACGATCTCGATATTCAGGGTCTGATGATCCGGGTCAACCACGAGATCGCGGCAATATCCCTGTATGAACCCATGAACACAGAAACCGCGCTTGTCCATTTTGAGAAAGGATTACCGGACTGTGAAGGGATCTACAAGGCTATCAATGCCGAGACTGCTGCGCTTCTGGCAACGTCGTTTACCTACATCAACCGGGAGAGCGATCTGGGCGTCGCCGGACTACGGGAAGCTAAGCAGCGGTATCATCCCCACCACATGGTCGAAGTTTATTCCCTTAAACGGGATTCTTAACGGCTTTCGTATTACCTGAACTGAGCGGTTCAGTGTTTTCTCACCAGTGCCGAACACGTTTTATTGCATCTGTTTTCTTGTGCTGCCGCCCTGTATCAGATCATTGCCATGATCCCGGCAAAGATGATCTTGATGGCGATTGCTGCGACCAGCATACCCAGCACCTTGCCCATGATGTCAGTGACTACTTCGCCAAGGATACGCTGAATGTGCGCCGAGAAGTAGAGGATGAGCCACGTGGCGATAAGTGCCAGGGTGATTGCGGCAAACGGAATGAGCATCCCGTAATCTGTTGAAAAGAGCATTACCGTGGTGATGGTTCCCGGGCCACACAAGAGCGGAGTACCGATTACGACGCCGGCTGCACTTTTGGTATGATCTTTGGTTTTCCCGATATCGATTCCCAGTGCTTCCTGCATTCCGAGAATGAAGAGCAGGATTCCCCCGGCAATCTGGAAACTGGGCATATTCAGACCAAGGATATCAAAGATCATCGTATTGAAGATGAGAAAGATATACATCAGCGCGCCAGCAACCGCGACCGCGATGAATGCCTGTTTGTGGATCTCTTTTGGGGTCTGACCTTTCGTCATTGCCGCGAAAATTGGCACGGATAAGAGTGGGTCGAGGATGATAAAGAGTGCAGCAAAGGCGTAGAGTACACCCGGAAGAAAATCCTGCATAATGATCGACCGCAAATATGTGTGTTTCTGACGGATAAAATGTCATGGTTCCCAGCATACCGTGGATTGTAGTGGGGAGTTTTTATGGCGATTTGCGTATCCCCATACAGAATCAGGCAATAAAATAAATCGCGAGAATGGCAAGCGTGGAACCAGCTCCTGCAACTGATACTATCCGAACAAGAGTATCCCGGATGGTCATCCATGCGGCGATGCAAAAGAAAATGTACGGAATCAGTGTGGTGATGACAGATATGCTCGCGAGTTTGTCAAACTGGTTGGATATAAAGAGGAGTGCGGCACAGAGTCCGCAACTCGTGATGAGTGCATATACGGGTGTACCCTGCATACCCAGATCGCGAATTCTCGGAACGGCAAACCGGGCTGACAGGTTCTGCATCACCCGTGACGTTCCGATGATGTACGCGTTCAGTGCTGAAAGCATGGCGATGATCCCAATGATTGCCACGACCGGTCCTGCATGGACAACGATGAGTGCCGCTGCAGTGGCGACGGGAGCCGGGGATGCTGCGAGTGCCGGTGCACCGACACTGCCGATAAGGGAGATATTGAGAAGGAGATAGACTGCGACAACAATTGCCATGACGTAGAGGAGTGACGTTTTTATCATGCGGGGGTCTTTGGTCTCTTCGACAGGGATTGCACTGATCTCAAATCCCGTGAATGGCCAGTACACGATGATGATCGTTGCGAGCAGTCCGGTGGTACTGACGGAAGCTGACGTCACCAGATTTTCGGGTCTGATAAATGGTATCAGGAGTACCGATATAAGGATGAGCGGAATGATCTTCAATGTCGTGAGGATATTCTCGGTTTTGCCCGAGAGTGAGATGCCAACGATGTTTATGCAGCAGAATGCCGCTAAAATCCCCACTTCGATGGTGAGAGCATGGGTGATACCGAGCCAGGTGATATATTGCCCGATGCCGGCAGCGATGGTGGAGACCCCGAATATGGATGAGACCAGGTACAGGAGAATGAGCGTGACGGCAACGCTCTTTCCGAAAACTGACTCGAAGAGCGAATAAAAACTCCCGGATCCCGTGAACTGTGTTGATACCGCAGCAAGTGAGATAAGGACACAGGAAGCGGAGATGGCAACGATCAACCATATGTAGAGTGACGCCGCGCCGGAAAGGCGGGCTGCAACACCGGGGACGACAAAGATCCCCGATCCAATGGTCCCTCCGACACCAAGGCTCACGAGCTCAATGAGCCCAAGAGAGCGTTTGTAAGGGGTCTTGTCCACCATTGCACCATCTCCCCAGTGCTACGGTGACCGCAGATGCGCGGGAACTACCTCCCGTTTTTTTGCGTGAATGCGTGAGCGTCTCATACCTGTCAGGTTCCCCCTTGCATTTGTGGGTTTTATCTGAACCGGGTGAATCGGGCATTACTTTCTTAAGCGGATATGTTCCCCACTGAATAGAGGTAATCTCTCCATCCCCATTGTGCGTTGAAAACACACGCTTCATTATTATAAACTTCCCGGTAGTTTATTTTGCATTCAGCCCTCGTTATGGCATTCCCGGGCGCAGGAATGAGTCAGGCAAACACTTTGCCCACATTCATAACATGCATCACAACGTATTGGCGTCCATTCTGTCTCGCGTATGTTCTCTTCAACCGGGATTTCCCGTCCGGTTTTCTGTTCGATCCAGTGGGAACGAATCGATCTGCGTTGGACGTTCCGTTTTGTGGGGTTTGTTCAGCGGAGGTGATCTCTCACCTATTCTGAACGGAGATTGTTTGTTGTACGATGGTTAGACGCGTATGTCCTGAACAATATGTTTGCATCATCCATACTATATAATATGTGGCAATCACTATTATCCAGTAGAGCGGGTTGTTTGTGGGTGGAGCGAAGTCCACGAACGTTGCCCGGTAAGGAGCATGTTGATAGTGAAAACTTTTAAAGACGACAAAAAAGGCGGGGCTACGGTGAGCAGTCAGATGCCAAACCAAAAAAGATTGCACCCTCTGTAAATCCGATCACAACCTCAAAGAAAACCGGTGGAACCGTAACGAAATCTTCCGGCAGTAAACCGGCAAAGACTCACGTGAAAGGCAAAACTACAGTGAAAACATCTCCCGTGAATGCCCGGACAAAAAGAGCACGTCCCAATCTCCAAAGCGGTTCAAATACCGGCTCTGCGGTTACGTCTACTCCTTGCATCGGGGCGAACCGCACCGGCGTATCAAAGCCGGGACAAAATACGAAGATCTGCCCGGATAATTATTTCTGTCCGGTCTGTGCACTCGCACCCAAGATTAATGAGCAGTTCGGCAATGTGCTAAATTACAGCTTATGACCGCTATACATTCCCTGATGGACAGCAACTGTAAAAACCTCACGCTCTTTTTTCGTGTTTTAGCATTGGCTGATGGTCACTTGCCGCCCGTGTCTAAAAAATTCGTGGATGCCATATCACGTCGCTGTAGATGGGGTGGTTCTTCCGGCGTAAAGAGGGGTTTGTACAATATGATGAAAATATCGTAAAAACTGTTTTATAAACCACCGGTAAGTTTAATTTTTATGATGTACCCTGAATTGCGGAACGCATGTAATCCCGCGCCCGGTACCGGTCATCAGGTAGTGTAAAGATCAAACTGTAAATTCGAGAACCCTGATTCTAACAGATTAATTGTAACTCATCACAAACGTATAAAACCATCGGAAC
>Ga0265297_10003836_pt1 | contig 26032 bp, 52 predicted proteins | sample Munlanlwell13791_FD_192502 | JGI IMG/M metagenome (GOLD analysis project Ga0265297, IMG submission 192502) | Leachate microbial communities from a municipal landfill in Southern Ontario, Canada - Leachate well 137-91 | ecosystem: Engineered > Solid waste > Landfill > Unclassified | place...
AACTGTTGCTGAAACCAAAACACCTGAAGCGACCGACACAGACTTTATCGAGAAGTCTATCCCATTGGTTCAGAAGAACGCAGACCAGTTGTCGGAGTATGCGGATATGCTGAAAAAGAATCCGACTATGTTCGGCGGTCTGGTTCAGCCTGATTCCAAACTCGGACAGGCGTTCAGCGATTTCCTTGACGTGAAGTTAAAGAAGTACAAACGGATGTTGGAACAGATGAAGTCAAAGAAAATGACAAAAGCCGCCATTAACGAAGTGAAGAAACTCATAGCGATAAAAGAATCTATCCCTGACATAAAGGAAGATATGAGGGCAGAGTTCAAGAAAGAACTCGAAGCCATAGAATATACCAATGAGCAGGACACACAAAAGGCACTGGAGAAGTTGTCTGCAAAGTTCTATGCGAAGATAGACAAGCTGAACGATTTCATAGAATCGGAGAAGTACAAGGCGTTCTGGGAAAAGGCACTTGCAAAACAGGACTTGAAAGAGCAGGCAAAGTTATTCAGGCAGGAGATAAAAGATAAGATAGAGGAAACCAAACAGAAGATACGGGAACGGATAGCCGAAGCAAAAGAACGCAAAGCGGAAAGAGAAGATAGGTCTAAAAGAGAAAATAAGTTATTGGACACGCTGAAAAGTCTGGTTAAGCTATATCCCGAACAGCAGAAGCAAGCTAATGAAATAAAAGCGTTCATTGACCTTGACGCTAAATCCATGACATTGGCAAAAAGGCACACGCTCGAAGAATCTCTGGCATATTTCGACAGGACGATACAAGAGTTGAAAGACGCAGGGGCAGACGAGGAATCCATAGAAATGCTGATACCAAAAAAATTGGTTAAAGAACTCGACCGCCTTGATAAAGCAGAGATAAAGTATATGACTGACGAACAGTTGGAAACACTGCAACAAGCAGCGGATTTTATCCTGCATACAAACAAACTCAAAGGAATGCTGATAGGCAAGCAGCACTTGAGGGCGATAAGTGAAGCTGTCGGAGATGCAATAAAAGGAATCAACGCACCCGACGTAGCCACGTTGAAAATCAAAAGGGATCTGGAAAAGCTGTTCCATTTTGCTCTCCGTATGATAGGATGGGATGAAAACAATCTGTTCTACAAGTACATGTACGATAACATGAACGAGGGTCAGAGGGCAATGCAGGACTTTGAACACGAAGTAGCCATACTGCTTGAGGATGCAATTAAGGAATCGGACATATCCGACAAGCAGAAAGAAATCAAGTTGGCAGACAATACTGTCAGGCTGAATGGATGGGAGAAAATATCCCTGTATATGCATGCAACGAATCAGGAAAATATCGCTCATCTTATAGAGGGCGGCGGCAGGGTGAAATATACGGATGCACAAGGCAGGTCAAGGATAAACCTGACGAACATCAAGTTTACCGAAGCTGACATGGCGGCGGCTCGGAAAATGCTGACAAACGATGAAATGAAAGTAGTCAAGCTGTTGCGGACATACTTTGACGTATTGTGCAAAGACGCTATCAACAAAACGTCCGTTATACTCAATGGGTTTGAGCTTGCAAAGGTCAAGAAATATTTCCCGATAGTAACGGATGCGAAGTTTGAAGATGAAAATTTCCCTGCATTGTACAGGAAACTATTATTGACCAGTCAGGGGTTCTTGCAAGAGCGTATAGGCGGGAAGAATGCAATCGTCATAGAAGATGTCAGGGATGTCATACAGCGTACCACTAAAGCGGTAGGAAGCTATATCGGGTTTGCTGTTCCGATAAGGGATGCTAAAATGATAATCGGCAACAAGCAGGTAAAGAACGCAGTAACGAAGAAATACGGAGACCAGGCGTTGAATTACTGGAAGAAGTTGTTTGAGCAGATAGAAAACAACAAGGAAGAATACGACATAATAGAAAAGAATATGATGAACATCGTTGCCAACATGCAAAAGGCGGTGTTCGGATTGAACTTCTGGATAATCCTGAAACAGCCTATATCTTTCATTTCCGCACAGGCGGAATTGCACGTAAGGGATATGAATATCGCTGAACTTGGGAAGAAAGATTGGGATATAATATTTAAGCATAGTTCACCGATATGGAAAAGAAGTCAGGGGTTTGTTACGAAAGAATCTGGAGAACTGACAACAAGGTTACAGCACTTGCACAAGAATCTCGACTGGACTACATCCCCGATAACAAAGATGGATAAAACAACTATCGGTGCTATCTGGAAGCAGGTCGAAAAGGAAATAGCAAGGACGCATCCGTCATTAAAGGTCGGGTCGGATGAGTTCTATGACGCTGTTGCCCGCAGGACGGAACAGGTCATATTCAGGACGCAGGCGAACTATGGTGTTATGCAGAGGTCGGCAGTCGGCAGAAGCCAAAAGGTTGCGACTAAACTGCTGACGATGTTTACATCTGAATCCAACGCACAGTGGAATATATTATATAAGGCGGCAATGACGTTCAAAAAGAATCCTGCAAAGTCGGCAAAGGCGGTGTTCTATGTTGCTCTCGCACAGTTCGCAGTCGCACTTGTGAACCTCGCAAGGGATAGATGGAGAAAGAAAGACGAAAAGGATATATACCAGTATGCTTTGGAATCAGCGGCAGGGCTTGTGTATTTTGCAGGCGATTTGATGTCTGAATATGGATTAGGCGGCAATGCCGCCGCTGATGTGGTGAACGATGTTATAAAATCACTGACACAAGCAAGCACTTCATTGTCCGATGTAGGCAAGCTGAAAAGGGTCATGGGTGCAATGGGTCAGATACTCGGAATCCCTGTAAACAATATAACAAAAGAACTGGAAGCAATAATGTCAAAGGCATCACCCGAACTGTACGAGATGTGGCAGGAAGCACAGAGCGTAAGCGGTGTTATGCTTACGTTCAACTCGAAGAAGAACGAACTGACAAAAAGGCAAAGGGAATACGACATTGCGAGAGAATATGAAAATTTGCAGGAATCCGCTTATTACACCGATGAAGAAAAGAAACGGATGAAAGAGATATACAGAAGCGAGTACAAGGCGGTGGCGGGAAACGATATAGATGATCTGAATCTCGACACGATAGAAACGGAGTGGTCGCAGGAAGATAAGAAGCGGTATGTCGCAGGGTACAAGGCTATGCGGAAAGCGTACAACAAGATACAGGACATCAAAGACAAGATAAAAGAGATAGAGGAAAACTTTAAGATGACCGAAGCGGAGAAGAAAAAGGCGATAGCTGAACTCAAAAAAGAGTATGAAGCTGTTGCGGAAACAGCACTCGGCAGGGACTAAATATTTTTTGACAAAACCACAATATTAAGGTACACTGAAACCATACTAAAGATAAAGGAGAAAAAAAGACATGGATAATACGGCATTGACAGAAAAGCTGATAGACATTGCTTGTGCGGTTGCGAGGATAGAGGAAAACACAACTTGTATTCCAAAACTCAAAGATGATTTTGAATCAATTTGTGAACAGGTACACAAGAACACGGAGTTTAGGATAAAGGTTGAGCCGGAAATAGAAGATATGCATAAGAATACGGAGTTCAGAAAAAATTATACAGCTAGCGTATTGTGGTATAAGCGGACAACGATAGGTGCATTGATATGCAGTTTAGTCGCAGTGATAATTGCATTAGTTACTAAATAATAGCGAGGTAATCAACATGGAAGCTGACAGAATCGTTGTGTACACCGAAAAGAATCTTGTCAAGATATGTGCAGGCGGGTTCGGCATGATAGAGAAGATTGACCTGTACGAAAAGGACGCTGACTACTATGTCCCGCTCGATAAAATGTTAACGATACTCGGATGGAAGATAACCGAACAGGATGAACTGATGAAAGTCATTACATACGAAAGGAAAAAGAAAGCGTGAAAGTAAAAGGGTTCGACTGCAACACTAAATTGTCTTATGCAACAGCTTTGAAGTTTAAAAAGGACGGATGGGAATATGCTATAAGATATGTTGGCAGGAACACAATGGCGACATATGACCTCGACAGCAAGGAATTGCAAGATATTTTAAGGGCAGGCGTTTCAGTGGGAGTGGTTCAGCATTGCCCCGCAACTCCAGGAATCATCCCGACAATTGAAACAGGCAGGAATTGGGGTGCCAACGCTCGTGAGTTTGCAAAGGCTCTCGGATATGAGCGTACCTGCATACTTTATTTAGACCTCGAAGATGTGAATCCGGCTTACAAGGACAGACAGCAGGACATTTACGACTACTGCAACTATTGGTATGACGAAGTGGTACAGTACTATACCCCTGGAATCTATATCGGGTGGCACAATTACCTGTCCAGTTTACAGATGTACGAGAACCTAAAGTTCATGCACTACTGGAAGTCGCTATCCAATGTTCCCGAACCTGCTGTACGAGGGTTTGAAATGACACAGCATAGCGGTGGTACGAAATTTGGTATACAAATAGACATAGACTATGTTATAGGCGATAAACTAGGCGGTGTTCCAAAGTTTATGAAAGGGAAAACATACAACAATGAAGAACTTCTCGACAAGGCACTCGCCAATATGCAGAAAGTGGGTATCACAAATTCCATTGAGTACTGGAAGGACAAGACCACAGAAGTCAAGTTTTTGGAAGAACTATTTATCAATACAGGAAATTATATCGATAGAAAGGAGTTAAAATGATTACACAGTCAAGATGGAAAAGTAAAGCTGCATGGCTGACGCTGTTGGCAAGCGTGGCAATTATACTCGGATTTTTCTGCACAAAAGAAACAGTTACCATCGTTGAGGGTATTGGCGGTGCGGTGCTTGTTGCTGTTGAAGCCTTCGGGTTTTTCAACAACCCTACAAGCAAGAATACGTTTTAGCAATCTCGTTTCATTTTCGCCTCCTACAAAAAAACTCCCTGTCTTGTCGGCAAGGAGTTTTTTGTGAGGTGTATCTTTTACTTCCCCAGCCTGTTAATCACAGCGAGAAGAACACGACTGCATTCCTCGCTTCGGGCAAGCATTCTGTCAAGCCTGTCGCTGATTGAGGGTTCAGTGGTCGATGCTGTTGCCGATGGAACAGATTCAGACCTCCCACTTCCTCCAACTGTTACATACCCGCCGAACAGTATGTCTTGTATTTCCTCTGCCATTTCGTGGTTGCTCGCTATCTTCACTGCAAGCTCACCGACCTTGTATGCCATTGACGGTTGTTCGGGGGGCGTTGCTTCCTTATCTTTATATGGCACATTTGCACCCGGCGATTTTCCATAGTACTGCTCATATTCCTCTTTGCTCATTAACCTGTCTGCCATCTTTGTTACCTCCTTTTATTTTATATTAACTGCCACTTCGTATCTCCGAAGTCGTATGTTGCGTCCAAAGGGATAAGTTCGTCTTTCAGGAGAAAGGTCTTGTACTTTGTCATTGAATACTTCTCACCTTTTATTGTCGCACCGAGTTCTTCTTCCCACCGAATCTCCACATACTCTCCCTTTTTGCGGAATGCGGTGATGTTTTTGCTTGAAATTTCAGGTATGGCGTAATGCTTGTTTGCATACACGTATTGATGTTCCGATGCCGTTTCTCTAAGCAAAAGAATTTCCCTTACAGATTCGTAATGAGAGTGTTCAATTTGCCCCATAGGAAACTCCAAAACATGCACACGGGCTTCAAGTTCCTCATGACATCCCTTACGTCCGGCGGTCGATACTTCATTGAGAGTTTTCATGCCCTCAACTTTACATTCAAGCAATCTTATTTTATGTTCTAATATCTCGACTTTCTTATCAACTATTTCCTTTATTTTTCTCCCCCTCATTTTTTTCTCCTTTCGTGGTGATGTAATAAGTCTTTTTATGATATTTGAAACAATTACGGCACAATCTTGTGTTATTTTCATTATTCCATCTTCAAAATAATCAGCGTTTACTAGACTATCTGCAAATCTTAACAAATATTTTTCGTCTGTTCCCATTCCTCTCTCCTTTCATATAGGGGCAGTCTGTGCCATGCCCCGCACGAGATGTTTGGTTTTCAATAACCAATGTAACAATTAACACTTTCTTATTATTTATCAATCCTGCGCAGCGGATTAATATGCTTTATTCCTGACAATCTGGACAAATATCTATCCAGCCACCGCCTTCTTTTTTTGTCTTCCATCCATTTTCTTTCTTGTACGACAATGCTTCTTCCCATAAGTCAAACTTAATGCCCTCATCAGGATTGCCACAGATGTCACATCTTAAAACTTCCATTCCGTATTCTCTTTGTATACTCATGTTTCTCTCCTTTCAATATCCTCCTGCGCTTCTCGTTTGATGTTCTGTGCTACGCTTTAATCTACAAGATGGCAACCGTCTTTTAAATAAAAACTTATATGCTATTTTGTGATTGTTAATTGAACATTTAAAGAAAAAATGATGTTTACTTCCATACCCGTCTTTTTGAAAGTCGCAATACCCACAACATTCAGGAAGTTCAGTAACTATTGCTTTTTCTATTTTTAGAAATCTCATGCCATATTTCCTTTCTCTATATAGTTTCTGCTTTACAAAACAAACTGTGGCCTATTTTTGTCCTGTCAGTAGTGTCATTATACTGCCAAACGCTTAAAACGGAGCGTAGAGCAGTACAGACCTATTTTACGTCATCCATCCAATATGTAAAAACATTACAAATATCTTTATCCATAACAGACCCATTACAACAGGCTGCAGCCATTTGATTTTCTGTTTGGATATGAATACAAGGATAAGCCCGACTGCAATGATGATCAGCGTCACTCCCCAGAAAGGATCCCATGAAAACAATTTGACAAGCAGCGGATTGCCCTCGGTTATCTTACCGGAAGATATGCCCCATAAGGTCAACAGGCAGTCAAACAAAGTTAGAATGAAGATAAATACATAGATCATTTTGTACTCCTTTTTTTAAAGTCATTCCTGACAGTCCGGACAAATGTCAATCCACCCGCCGCCCTCTGTTTTTGCTTTCCATCCGTTGTCAATCTTGAAGTCTACCGCTTCGCCCCATGTGTCAAATACAGCTTCAGCTGCGTTTTGGCAAATATCACAGACTAGAATGTAATGATAATTTTCTCGTTGTATGCTCATTTTGTCCTTCCTTTCTTGAAATCACTGTAAAACTTCCTCGTTCTTACCGTCCACCTGCGTATCCTGCGTTCATTGAACAGCCACAGTATCAGTACCCATTGTCCTATCTGCGATAGCGTAAATAGCAGTATCCATAGCTTGTCTGTGTGGGTCATGGCGTGCCTTTCTTCTCCTTTCTCCATGCTTTTATCTCTTTCAGAATTTCCTCATGCAGTTCAAGTGACAGCTTGTTGACCAGTTCGTTATACTTTTTCATTGACTTGTGATCCTTTTCCCCGATAAGGTTAAATACTCCGTTTGAGATAAACATCAGAGCAAGCACGATAAATATCAGCGTTAATATTACGTTTAGATAGGTCATAGTATCAACTCCTTTGGGTATTGTTGTATAGGAAAACGTGTGTATAGCGGTTCTTTAACAAAGACAGGCACATCGTTTACACGGCACTCATCAATAATGCTTTGCACCCATTCATCTTTGGGTTCGATTGTGGGGTTGGTTTGCTCTCCAACTATAACCCAATTCATAAACGCAATATCTTTAATAAATATCTGACCCAGCAATGGTTCCATTGATAAAAAGCATTTCATGTCGCATGGTGTTTCCATAATGGAAACGGTTGCCTTGTCTATGTCAGATTGGTTTGTTACAGTTGTACCAAACCACCAGTTATCGCTAAATGGTTCCTCCCTTTTCGGTGCTAATTCGGCATATCTTTTTGGATTCTTCGTCAAAAACAAATACTGATGTTGTGGGGCTTTCTCGCAAGCTTCAAATACCTGCTCAATCCATGAATCTGGTACCCAATCACCAAACAGATCTGCCATTGAACAGACAAATACCCTCTGCGGAATTTTAATGTACTGCGGTTCATCAAGGCGATACTTGTAAAGTGTCGGCTCGAACTTAAACGGAAATGACGATTGGCACAACTTCCCGCTTTTGCTCAATGTAAACAGCGGAGATTCTATCACATGAGTTTCAGTATTTTCGTAACTAAATATTTTCGTATCTCCAAACCTATTCGCTATTTTTCTGGCATAACAGTAACTGCACCCATGCATACACCCCGTTACTGGATTCCAAGTCATTGTCGCCCACGGTATCTTTGTTTTATTCATTCCGTTACCTCCTTGAATTTAAATACCCAGTACCAATTGTCTCCCTCTCGCATAGTTTCAATAGATTCAACCTCGACAAACCGTTCCGTGCTTTTCACTTGCACTCCCTCCCCTATCTTATACGGCGGTCTTAATTCCTGATACCCATCAATGCAGCATCCTGGAATAATTATTCCCCATCCGGCTTCCCATTCATCTTCGCCTGTCTGCTCGATTTTATACGTTCCCTCATGCAGGTTCCGTATCTTGATGATCTTCTCTTTTCCTTTTAAGATTATTGATTTCATAGGTCTCCTTTCTTATAGACAAAATGTGCGGGCAGGGATTCGAACACCCTGTAACTTGCCCGCTATGAGGTAGTGGTTACCTTATACTTGCCACGGTTTCCGATTCACTCGAGTTTACGTCCTACCGCCACCGCACAATTTTTGTTAATCTCTCAATATGTTCTTTATGCACATATCCCCGCAAAGCACTTCAACGCCTTCTTCGTCAACTATGATTCTTGTGTGTGGATCATAATGGTTATACAAAAAATCCACCAACGGTTTTACTGCTTCTTTTAATTCTTCTCTTATTTTTTCTCTCTCGGCTGTCAATTCTACCATGGGTTACCTCCTTTCTTATTCGCAAAATCATTGTTTTGTCGTATGTTTAAAAATTACTATCATGCTTGGAAATGGGGCAGAGTTTTTGCTATCCCCAAACTTTAGCCTGCCTTTTAAAAATCGGATCTCTGCTTTGTTATAAATGTAATCATGAAACCACTTTGTATCTGTTCTTGCAGGCAAAAGGCAAACCGTTAATACATGATTTATATGATTTTCAAGAAATGCTTTTCTCACCCAATTCCCTATTGCTCTACCATACGGAGGATTCATCCAACAAATATTGTTGTACCATGCAGAATTAAGACCGTTGGTTGATTTTGTATAGTACTTATTTACTTTTGCGTTTTGTTCGGTTGCACATACATCAAGAGTAAAGCCAAACTCTTTATTCAATTCATCAAAAAGATCCTGCGGTGTTTCCCATTCATCCGTTGTACTACTAAACATTCCTTTAGTAAGCATCTCGTTTTCTCCTTTTGTTTTGCCATATCAACCCCACTGATTATTCTTTTTGAGTATCTCAATAATCTCATTGACGTATGGTTCGTCGGTATTGATTACAATGTATTCATTGTCTGGTTTTTTATTTGTTCGTAATCTCCAGTCAAAGATATTTGAAAGTATGCAAGTAAGCTGTTTTTTCTCAAGCATTGATAAACTGCCATTTAAATCATCTTTTTTAATAACAATAAACTTTTCTATCCCTCCACATTTTAGCTCTTCCATTTAAATATCCTTTCTGATTTCTTTAATCTCTTTTTAATTAACTCTCTTTTACGCCACTTCGGGCAATTATAACAATATCTCGCCATGCCATCTCCTTTCCGATTAGAGATAATATCTATTTTGAGATATCTTTTGTTTTTTCAGCTAATACATCAAATGACATTATTTCGTAATCTATATCTGCGGTTACTTCGTAATCTTTATAGATAAATCTTAATAATTCCTGCATGGAATCAAAAAATACATCCTCAAAGTTTTTATCGTTATTCAACGCCCCTATAATCTTACCGATTATTTCATCTTTTATTTCAGTCATCATTTCCCCTCCTTTACTTCTTCTTTCTCCAACCTGCACCAGTCGGGAATTTCTTCCATGAAACGACCTTCTATTCTTCTCATTTGTTCTTCACAATAAACCGAAGTACATACGCAACAGCACGGACAGTCCGAACAACTCCTTATCTCTAGACTTTTAAAGCTGTACTTGTATTCGCTCATGGGGAGACCTCCGATTTATCATCTTCATCATCATCATCAAAAAACAATTTCGCATTTCCACCACATTCGCATTTGTTACGATAAACAATCCAATTTTTGTTTGACTTCTCCTTGTCTATCGGCATTTCCTTGCCACACTTCTTACATATCATTTTCATCTCTCCGCCTCGCTTATATTTTATTCGTCATCCATAGGTAACGTTTCCGTGCATAAGGTAATCTTTGTTTCCATTGGTCTTACAGGTTTACAGTCCTTGCAATGTCTGACCAAGTCAAAATGTTTAGGACTATGACATCTGCAAATAATGTCATAATGATAGTACTTTCTGCTTAAAACGCCTTGCTTGCCGCAAATATCGCATTTCCCAAATTCGATTTCTCCACTCATTTTTCCGCCTCGCTTTCCGCCACAGTGTATTTGCCGTTGATGATACGCCGCAACGGACACCAGGACGGCTTGATTTCCGCTTTTAAAATGCGTGCGTATGTTAAAATGCAATAATTAAATCCGTCCGATATCTCCAAGTGCCATTCAGGACAATCTCTGCATGACTTTATTTCTCTGTCTGTACCAAACTGATATGTATACTCACTCATCCTCTTGCTCCCTTCTGAAATTCGGTGATTTATCGCACCAATCAGTGTCGCATTTATCACATGGCGTAAAACCTCTGCGGATTTCAATGTCAATGATTTTGTATTTCCACAGCTTAAATACCCACCACAATAATTTAAACAAGCTGTTTGTTTGCCGATCAAATGAATAATCGCATTTACCATTTCTCATAAAAACTATCGTATATTTATATCCCATTTTCTATTTCCTTTCTCCGCAATCTCCTGATAAGTCGTTTATCGTGTCGTTTTCATTGGGTACTTCTTTGTTCAGGAAGTCTTTCTAACATATTCTACATTCACTAGGCGTTTTATTTCCATCACATATGATACCAAAATTATTTAGTCGCTTGCCTTTTCCGTTGCTAGGACAAAGAGCCATACATACTGTTTTTACGGACTTTTCCGCACTTCCGAAATACTTCTCATAGTTAGTCATCTTTCTCCTCCTCAAATATCAATTTACCCTGCGATTTAACAACTTCCGCTAACCTTTCCGACCATTTTTCAACAAATTTTAAGAACGTTGTTTTATACTTAAACTCGCTATAATAGACCGTACTTGAACTTATTTCACTCCCATAAAGTCCCCATGCTATACCTTTTCTCCGATAAGACTTTGCTTTATTTTCACAGATTCCAATAATATACAGTGGGTCGAATTTGTATGTTGGCTCTATTCCCATCTGAACAGTTATATCTCCATCAGCGTCATTCGAGATACCAAAATCCACCCTGCCATATTTTGAAAAGAATTTTTCTATCGCATCGCTAAACATTTCATCGAGAAAATTATCAAATATTTCGTTTCCGGTTTTTAGATTGTCCAAAATAACTGGATTTTCATTCCCCAGCCCTGTTCTGCAACTTCCTATCATTCTATGCCTCATGGTTCTCCCCCTCGCATTTCCATACTCCGTCTATCTGCTGTATCTCAGACGGGAATTCTGCTTTGTCAAAATATGACCTCGCAAGCCTATCTCTTATACTGCATAACATTCCTTCTTTACAGTTACGACAATGATTTTTGTTAAACTCTGAATAATCTTTTGCTGATGAAAATATTTCTCCGTTCATGGCGTTACCTCATGGATATTGCCACAAACCTCTGTTATTTCTGGAAAAATTAAATACTCGCCCTCGTATCCGAACGCTTCGTTTTGCAACCAGAATCCCGGAAATCTCTCCATTGTTACAACATCGGTTTTTTCTTTAAAATCCCATTCGTAGGCATTATCTGGCGAACTATCGAAATAGTTAAATTTAACTACATCCCCCTCGTATATCTCCGTGCCGTTCTTGTCATACAGCCCTGTAAACTGACCAACCGTTGAGGGAATAACTTCATGTTCTTTGCTTACTATGCAAATTGCAGCCTTAAAGACAAAAGGCTCAACAGGTAATATTAATAGCTTGTTATTGCAATCTATCAGGTTCCCATACAACCATCCCTTGTTATCAATCCTTCTCCCTCTGAATTTAATTTCTCGCATTTTTCCATCTCCTTAGGACCATTGATCGTTATAGATTATTTCCAATTTTACTTTAATTTCTTTTTTGGTTTCTTCTACTTCGGAGTAACCGCCAGACTTGAGCCAAACAATAGACCCCCCTTTACCTTGAGAAGATACCGACAGAATGTTGTTTACGTTAAACATAACAGGATACCTTGTTCCTTTTTCTTTCAAACTAATAAAATGCATCCTTCACCTCTCTTTTCTCTATTTCCAACAGGTCTATTTCTACTCGTGGATTTCCCTTGTCCACCTCAAAGTCGTGATACAGCGATACGATGTGTTTCCTGCTGTCGTTTTTTAGTATTCCTGATTTTACTAAACTATCCATTAAAAATTTCTGTGCAAAACTAGTATTGTCGGCGTCCGTCCGCTCGTCCTTCGTGTACCACGTGAAATGTACCCTGTACTGCCCTGTCAGTGTTTCGCAATGGTACTGCTTTAATTGCCACATGATGTCCGACTCGGCAGACTTTTTAATACTTGCAGCTTTGTATCTATTACCACGTTCAGCATTGATGTACTCATTTAGCGAAGCAAACTCGCCTTTAATTGTTATGTGCATGTTTCCCCCTTGTCAACCCGCACGAACTGGTACACCCAAACCCAGGGATTGCTATCCCAGCCATAGCCACGCTTGGAGTTGATCGAATTCCATAATTCACAGAAATAATCTATCGGTTGACGGCATGTATTGTAGACACATTTGTCGCCGTTATAGCAACCAAATGCCAGTCCATCTATACACCCATTTGCCCACACTTTAATGCCCTCGTCCTTGGCGTCCTGTACGCTTATCTCCTGCAATCTCTCAACCCTGACATCGGTAACTTTCAAAAATATCCTTGCCGCTTCTTTCGGCATATGGATTGACGGGCGCCATTTTTGACCATCAGCCAAAGGCGGTTTTTTATCTTGATAATCCGCTTTATAGATTATCTCTCCCGCCATTTTAATGGGTATTCCCCATGTTTCCCTAACCCAAAGAATATCACCGGCACAATAAGGGCAAAGGTACTGATATCCCCATCTGCCACCCGTGACAATATCCGATTTATCTTCCGGAAGCCATTCGTGCCATTCTCCCTTATGATATCCGTCCGCAACCTGCAATAATGGATGTCTTGGTTGTGGCTTTATTACTCTCCTTGTCTGTGTTTTTCTGCCCTCTAGTATTGCCTGCACCATCGGCGTACTGAATAATATCGTTTTCATTCCTGCACCTTCCTTTCTATTGCCCACTTAAGCCTCCGCCTGCACCTCTTGCATATCTATCCTCCAATTCTTCAATCTTTTGTTCACACTCTTTCAGTTTCTTTTTCAGTTCTTCGTTCTCTGCGAGGATATGATCATCCGATACTTCTTTCTCCAGTGCCATGCTTTTTACACGGTTCTCAAAGTTCTCGTATTCCTCAATTTTCTTCTGGAGTTCTGCTATTGTGGGGTCAACTTCATCAACATCGTAATACTCACCTTCTTCGCTTTCAAACAATGCCCACTCGGCACCTTTTACAAGCCTATATCTTTTCATCTGACACCTCCGTATCTGCTAATTGCTTAACCCCATTCTGATAACAATCCTCCAACCAGCTTCCGTAAAACTCTATCCAGTTATCAAGCGACATTGTTACATACCACTTCTCATGGTCTTTCCTATGTATGACAACTGGAACATCTTTATCTTTTGCATCTCTTGCCGATTGCAGCATGGCATCCGTCAATTGCAGTCTTTCCACTCTTTTGCATTCGATATGTATTCCCGATAGCCCGACAACATCCTCTCCATCTATTCCGTTGTACTGCTGACCTCTCCTACAGTCATAGCCATATTCTTTCAGTTTCTTTGCCAATTCCCTTTCGCCAACCTTGCCTTTTCTGATGCTATTCATTCTCTCTCCCTCCGTAGCTGCCATATCAGCACTATTAGAATCAGACCTGCTATAAAATAGAACATGCTATCTCACCCCGAATTTACTTGCACTTTCCAAATTAAATATCGTGTCAACTACCGTCCTGTTGCTTGCCTTTAATGCGTTTATCGTGTGTACAAGTTGCTCTTTGTCAAATGCGAGAAAATATCCGTTATCACAGTCGCCTATCGCCCATCCGTCTGCTCTTAACTGCCTTACGCACTCCCTGACATGGCGTGGGCTGATGTTCAGTTCATTGGCTATGTTTCTCTGCTTTACGCTCTCGTTAAAATACTGATAGTCCTGCAACACTCTCAATACCCTATCTTTCATGGCTTATCCTTTCAGCAGACAGTTACCATCTTTCCTGTAGTCTGCATTATCTCTTTTTTTATCAATGCTTCATCTGCGTTTGTGTTTGATAAGTGGAGTAGATATATCTGTCTGACTTCGCTCAATTCATTTGCAAGCAAAAACTCTTTTAAGTGTGTCAGGCTGAAATGCGACCGTTGAATCCTGTTTGATAAATACTTGCTGACCGTGCCGTCCTGAACATTCTCATTTGACAGTTCTTCTGAATAATTGCACTCTACAGCTATCATATTCAAATCGTTGAATCTGTACTTGCAGTAATAACTGTCTGTGAGGTACAGCATTTTGTCGCAGTCCGTATTGTCTTTTATCACGAATCCAACGGAGCCATCCGTGTCGTGTTCTGTCTCAAACGGCAATATCGTGAAGTCTTTTATGCGAAACATCGTCTTCGCTTTTACAGTATGTATTCTATGCCCCTGTGCGCCTATTGCAGCCTTTGTTTCCTCTGTCATATATAAATCTATTCCTGCCTTTGCTATCTCTTTGTGCGCCTTGCAGTGGTCTTGATGCATGTGCGAAACTAAACAGCCATCAATGCTATGCAAGTCATAGTTCAACAGGCTTTCTATCTTTTTATAAGGCACTCCGCACTCTATCATCAACTTTGTAGTGTCGTTAGATACCGTATACAGGTTCCCTGTGCTTCCGCTTGCATAGCACTGAAAATTCATGGCTTCTCCCTTTTAGAAAGGATTTTTTGAGGCTTTTAATTCTGACTGCATTTTGTTGACTTCTTCCGCTTTCTTCTGTGCTTCCTGCAACTTCTTTTTATCTGCTTCGGATAACTGGGTTGGTGCCTTTTTCTCTGGTGTTACGATTTCAAGCTGTGGTTCCTGTTCCTCAAACTCTGACACGTCAATGATCTCCTGATTAGCATTCTCTTTGATTTCTTCCTCGACATCCGGCTCATGCCCCGATGTTTCATTGAACGCCCCGATAACAAGATCGCTGTCGTCCGATGTATTGGCAAACGCTTTGCATGCTCTATTGATAACAGTCCTCATTGCCATCTGGTCGGGCTGGTCTTTGTGTGCCGATGATGTTCCTTTTGTTGCCCCTCTCTCCCATGACTTGTGAATCTGCGCTATCGACATGATCTCGGTATATTCCCCGCCCTCTGTGAATATCGTGCAGTATGCCGCTTTTATCTTCCCGATGTCGATATTGTCTACTGACTGCTCATGTTTGATGATGTGTTTTGTGCCTTGCAGTATCGTATACTCAAACACGTCTCCATCATATACAACTTGTGCAAACACGTCCTTAACGCCTGGTATTCTTTTTGTAACTGCGATCGTGCCGAAATATGATCTCATGGCTGTAAGCTGATTGCCATACACGATATAGTATATCTGTTTTTTTGCCGGAGACAATCCCTGTATGACCGTATTAAACAAAGAGTTTGCAATGCTGTCCTTTGTACATACGGACAAGGCGGGTCTGTGTTCCTTGTCCTCCACCGTCTGCAACATAAGCCATGCGGATTTCAATGCGTTCTGCGGGCTGTAGCTTGCAGGGAAATGGATTTCTCCCGCTTGCTGTAATTCTGCGACCTTGCTGATAACATTGTCGATGATCTCATTCTTCTGTACTGCGATTTCGTTCTTCTTCTGGTCTGCCATTCTTAAACCCCCTCTACCCTTAATATTTTATCTTCTCCCTTTACTATCAGCTTAATAAGCTGTGATGTTGTGTCAATGTAGTTTACCACGCTCTCCGCATTGTCTATCCACAACGGTGCTGTGAACTTGTAATACTCGGACATTGTGTTGATTATGTCTATCCCGATGTTTATCCTTGCCGCATTGTTCATACTTGAATACGGCACGCCTTTATATGTACATTCGCAGCATGGCTCTATTCCTCCGTTGACCTGCACGTTGAACAACTTAAACCTTGCAAGCGAAAATCTTTTGTTTATCTTTTCGTCAAGCATAGATACCTGTGTTTTAATGTAAAGTTCCACAAGGTCAAGCTCCTTGTCGATTTCAAGCAGTTCTTTCGCAAGCAATTTCTCTTCTGCTTTTAAATCTACAATTCTTGCTGTTGCGTTTTCGTGCTGTGCTTTCTTTGCAAATTCTGACTGCAATTCGGCAATCCGGCTGTCTATTCCTGCCATCATCGTTTTGATTTCGGATATCTGGGTTTCGTATAATGATTTTACATTTTCAAGTTCTGTGGCAATGGTTGCCTTCTGCCGCATTAGGTCAATATATCTGCTGTCGCTATCGACCGATACGGTCTTTCCGTTTGCTTCGTCATATGCCTGTTTCTTTTCCATCAATACGTCTTTTTGATTGTTTATGCTTATCTCCAGTTCTTTTATCTGGTTCTGCGCTTCCGTCAATTGCTGTTCGTATGATTCAATTAGCGGAACAATTGTTCCCTTTGCTTCCTTGACTATGGATTCAAGCGTCTGCGACTTCCGCAGGTTAAAATCTTCAAGTGCTTTCTGTATCTGATTTTCTACTCTGCCCTCTGGTAGTTTCTGCCCGCACGCATAACAGGTATCCGCTATTTCAGGCGCAGTGAATGTTTTGTCGTTCTCCTTGTTCCATTTGTCAAGGAATGCATGTCTTTTTGCTTCTGCGCTTTCAACGCTTGACTTGAAATATGCGGCGTTATTGTCAGCGGCATTCAGTTTGCGCTTAATGTCATTATAATAGTCGTCTGCTTCCTGGTATTCCTTTTTTGCAAGCGCAACAAGATTGTTATTGTTGATCGCTATTTCATTTTTCAGGTCGATGATCAGAGTGTCAATCTGCGACATCCGCAACTTCTTTTCTCCGATAAGAGATCCGCTCTGGACATTACTAATAGATAGTCTTAATTCCTCGTTCTTCTGTTTCAATGCATCTATCTGTGTTTGTATGCTGTCAAAGTCCGTATCAGTGATTGCAGGCATGGACAGATTAACTTCGTCTATCCTTATCGGTATTCTGTCTATCTTATCGTTTATGTCCTTGCGCCTTGCCTGCAATACTTTTTTATGATCCTCTATCTTCCTGTTTTCAAGTTGCAATCGTATGCCGTTCAGCTTTGGTTCTGCTCCGAATATATCATCCTTGTTCACGTCTCCGCATACCTTGATAAGCAGGTTCCGTCTGTCCGTCCAATGCATGACCTCGTTGAAATACAGCGGGTTAGTCAGCAACTTGAATGCTGTTTCGTCTGCCATCGATTTTATCAGTCCATCATAGTCGCCTTTTTTGACAGGCACGCCGTCAATATAATAATCGGTAGTATGGCCGGAAAAAACTTTCTCGCTTGCGCCCCTTTCTTTTACCCATTTTTCGTAAAATTCCTTCTTCAATTCCGTTGACCTGCCGTCAAGGTCAATGACTGCCGATACTGTTGTTGTTAATCCGTGCTGTCCGATAGGTTTGATCTCAAATGCCGACTGGTTTAGGCTATCCTTGTCAAACAGCAACCATATAAACCCATCAAACAAAGTTGTTTTGCCTGTCTCATTATCGCCATAGATATTAAGGTTCCTGCCATCGGCATTGAGCGTAAACTGCTTTATCCCTTTAAAATTGCTATACTCGATCTGCTTTATCTTCATTCGTTTTCTCCTTCCCCTTATTCTGTTCCTCAATCCATCTGTCTATTTCTTCCCTTGCGAATCTTCTCGCCCCGCCAACTGACTTCGATGGATAACCACGGACACGCATCCATCGGTATATCGTTGTTTTATCGACGCTGTGCAACTTCTTAACATCCCGCATTGTTAAATTATAATCCACTCTATCACCTCCCATATAATACAATATACCACTTTATATGACTGATTGCAACTTATTTTTAGGCATAAAAAAAGAGCCGAAACCTTAAAGGCTCCGGCTCTGTCTATCAATGTATCTCTATTAATACCACTATGCATATAAACCATAAAGCATATATGCAGTTGTACACCCGCTTGTTTTCATTCCTTATCTTCTTTTGTGTTTTCATCTTTACGCTCGCTTTCTGCCTGTCTGATTGCCTTTGCTGCCGCAACCAGCTTGCTTAAATAATCCCGATCGTATTTGTCCTTGATTGCGTCGTGAATTGTCGTTCCTGGCGTTTCCCTTGCCGTTCCATTGATCTTATACATTGATGCGGGTCTATCCAATATGCTCATAATATATTTACCTCCCTTCTGCTTGTTCCCATTGCCTTATGGATTTTTAACCACTTTGCAAACCTATGGAAATCAAACGGGTCGCCGTTCATGCGTGCCTTAATGTAAAAGCGTGTGAGTTCTTCGTCCTCCGGTATTCTTTGTTTATAATCTTCGAGTATGTTCTGCGTCCGTCCTCTTAAAGCTGATAATTCGGTCATTACTTCGTCAATGCTCATTTTATGGCCTCCCTTTGAGATATTTGTGATTATTAATAATTATTATAAGCTAATAAAAATTGCTCCGTATTACGGCCCCAGTCCGCTGGTATGTCTGATAACTCTGTTATCCATAATGCGCCGTTATTGCGGGCAATCTCGCTGTCATACTCCGGATAGTCATAATTTTGCAACTCATTGCCGTCCCAATCGCAAAATGATCCAGTCATTAAGTAAGTTTTAAAATCAATTGCCGCTTGTGCCATGTCATCATAACGATGTAAGTATACGTTATCCTGCCTATCTGTTAGCTGCATTGTTAACCCGCCGCCATTATCAAAACATAATTTATACATTTTCTCTTTTCTCCTTTTCTGACACGGCTTTGAACGTGTCCGCGCTTTACGGCCCGTAGGCCGTCATCAGCTATTTTGCAAGCATCTTTTTAAATTCTGCATATATCAGATAGTAAAACAAATGCTGCTGTTTGAATATGTCGTACTTTTCAGCTTCGGCCTCCGTTTGATTCAGCCATGATTTGAGTGTTTCTTTAATGTCGTAATTCGTATAATCAAAGTTTACTTCTGACGGCAAACATTGACACCACCTTTGGAATACTTCGTTTTCCGGCATTGCATTTGCGTAATTGTCATTCTCTGCCCATTCGCTGAATGACTTATAAACGCTCTCTGCTGTTTCATCCTCTGCTATGTGATCCATGATATACTGTTTTACTTTTGTTCTGACCTCTTTGCTATTTGTTTTCATTTTCTTGCTCTCCTGCCCGTATAGCCGTTAGCTCAGCATGATTTTTTTATCTTCCTATTATTATTTTCTTTCAGCCGATCTCTTTATCTCCTTTTATTTTTTTTCATTTCTCTTTATCTCCTTTTTATTTTCTATCATATGGATGCTGATATTATGACTGGTCGATGTATGTGGAATATTCTGTATTAATTATGATTGTTCCATTTTTGATGTATGGGCATGCATCTAAACCGCCTTCACTCCTTAAATGCCTTCTCATACAATCAAAATGTGGGCATTGTTTGCGTTCTGTTTCTGTGCAAGTCGCTCTGCAATCAATGCTTTTCCAATTCCTATTGTAGTTTATTATTGCTTTTCTCATCTTTTTTATCTCCTTTTCTCTTATTTGTGTTAAATGGTGGTAATTCGTGTCAATTCGTATCTTATACCATTTTGTGATTATAGTAAAACCGCATTTCAGGCTGTATACGTTCAGTCTGTCCATTCAGTATGATGTTACCTCTTGTTGTCTCGCTCAATCGCATTCAAGCGCATTATTTCATCAATTTTCATAGTTTTTGATAAATTTATTGGCGGTTTACTTATATATGGAGAAAATCAACCAGGCTGATCCGCTTTTCAGATTGTTTTATGTAACCGTATGGTTACTTGTCTTATTTAGCTTGTTAAAGTGATAAAGAGGTGATTCAGTGAATGAGCTTATGCTGTTTAAGAATATGGGAATTATTGGCATATGGGATGTGATTGATAGAATGATATTATGCTTGATTATCTCACTGCGTATATACCACTATGGCAACTGGTATATACCAGGTCACTAGCTGGTATGCATCCAATGCATAACCAGTCATCAAATAACAGCTCTATATTACTGGTAATTCATGGGATTAGACAAAATAAAAGTTATGCCTAATAGCTGAACCCTTGAAACCCTTGCAGGAGTAGGCGTTCAGCTATTGCCTGCTTTATGGCTGTATATTATGCATGTATTCAGGCTGTTATGCATCCATAAAACGGCTTATGCCTATGATTTTATAGTGATACATACAGCAGATCATACATCAATTATTCATACATGCAAGCATACAAATGCATGAGTTCATCTGCCTGAGCGTTCCTGCACGCATGGGGGGTGGGTGCCTCGACCGGGGGCGGTCTACTGTGTATATACTACCTCCATAAACCTGCAGAGCATTTTCTGAAATCCCAAAGTAAAAATACTGCGAGAAAAAAATCCTAAATACACGATAAATCGAGTAAACGAGAGATAATCGAAGCATTAACGTGATAATGACATATTTCAGAGAGTATTTGAACGAATTTGACGTGTATAGACATATAATAAAAAAAGACCTACTATTTGGTAAGTCTTTAAATCCTTTAAGAATCTATTAAGAATTTAAACATTGAAACTTTGAACTTTTGGAACTCTGAAACTTCGTTACCCCCATCACCCGTCTGCCCCCTACCCCCAATACCCATCTACCCCTTATACACATTTTATAATTATCAGGCAAATAGGCAAGTTCGGAATCGACTGAAATTAATGTTCAAATCAAGGCAATCTCTGTTGTTATCTCGCTCAAGCTCGTTTTTTCGTTGATTATCGTGATTTTTAAATATTTTCAGAATAAATAATAAAAAAAGCGGGAAAATACCGAATTAGTTCAAATTCAGCCAAATTCCCGCGTATTTGCTTGATTTGATTATATAGTAAAGTTAAATGTTGTTAATGCCCTTTATATCTATCCGTATCACAGCTTTTCGGTCATCATTGTTTGGAATTGCGTATACGAGGATTTTCTTGTTCACGTCGATACGCTGAACCATAGGCTCCCTGCGGATAAGCTCAACGGCTTTCTCGATTTCGTTCCAGTCTACTTTCATTTATATTCCTCCTTTTTTCAAAATAAGTTAACCATGACTTGTTTTATTTTTCTTATAACAACAGTATTAAGTGTCTTAAAGTTTACAGTTGGCAGGTTAAATTCCTTGACGAAGTTCCACGATTCCTCTGTTATGAGATTATAGAAAACTCGCCCTAACAGCATTGGGATGTATTTGCTTGTCCACCCACCGTTCTCTGTGCGTATTTTTTCGTACTCTTTTTCGATAAATGCAGTTGTGCAGTATTTATCCACGATCTGTTCTTCTACCATGACTTTTGTTTCCAGTATAGGTGCTCCCATTTCCTTGTTATGTGCTTCTTTAAATTCGTTTCTTACAATCTTCGCCCACGTCTGTCTGCCATATTTATTCCGATAGTCATAATTTTTTATAACGATTCCCTCGCCATATCCACAACCATCTTTTATGAGAAACAGATTGCAGTCAAGCAGTTTCAGATACATCTCATAAGTAGCGTTCTTAATGATTGCGATTGGTAGGATGTAGGCAATATTAAATTCATCGAGTTGCTGTTTGTAATAATCATATGGCAGGTATCCCAATTCTTCTTCGCCCTCATCAAGGCATACATCGAACACATATGCTTTTCTCCATGCGTCATCACGATATGTCTTTAGCGAATGCGGTACAAGCCATTCCATATACAACCTGTGTTTTGGATATTTATTCAGGTATGCTTTAATGTTTTCTTGTTGGCTTACCCATGCATAGAATCCTGCATTGTCTGCGTCAAGCGTTAGTTCCCTGTTCCGGCTTCCCGCTTTAAGTTCTCCATTGCCATCAAGCCATACAGATGAATTAGTTCCGTCTATTTTGGGGAATACATAGGTTAATCCTTCTTCAATCCCCTGTACTTCATCTGTTCCAAACCGTTCAATATGCTGATACTTTCTAAATTCCATTTTCCTTTCTCCTTTCAGAATGGAAGTGAAGAATCATTTTCATCTTCCTGTAGTTCCTGTTTTTCTTCTTCCTGCTTGGGTGCTGATTCTTTCTTGCTGCTGTCAACGAACTCCATACTGTCGCAGATCACCTCGGTAATGTATATCTTATGCCCCTCTTTTTCGTAATTGCGTATCTCCATCCTGCCCTCAACGGCTATCTTCTGACCTTTAGTACAGTATTTAGCTATCGTTTCAGCTAACTTCTCCCATGCGACACAGTTTATGAAGTCCGTCTTTTCCTTATCGAACCTCCTGTCGACAGCGAGTGTGAACTTGCATACCGCCTTGTTGCTTGTCTGGGTATATGTCAGTTCTGGGTCTTTCGTTAATCTTCCAATTCCTATCCATTTATTAAGCATAATTTTCTCCTTTCCTCGTGCCTTTTCCTCATGTGATATCCAGCGTGTTCTTTAAATGTCATAAGTTTTAAGTTTTCTAATCTGTTATCATCTCTTACACCGTTGTTGTGATGTACCACTTTATCTCTGGTAATATATCTCCCTATTTCGTTTTCCATAACTAAAATGTGTTCCATTACATAACCATCTTTTGTCGCATATGGGTGGGTTGGAAGATATACTTTAATATATCCATCGTCCCTTTTTCTCGAATGCCCCCCAAATTTAGTTGGTTTTGTAAACCGCCCTGTATGTGCGTTCGATATTTTTGTGCGAGTTTCTAAAGAAACTATTTTACCCTTGTGGATTTTACTTATCTTTTCGCACGATGCTTTAGAATGTTTAAATCCTGTCATTATTTCCTTCATGTCCCTACTTTCAATTCCAAACTTCTTCATGCAATTAAAAACACTGCCGATAGACACGTTTAAATCGTCCGCTATTTTCCACATCGGTTCTTTCTTATCTATGTATTTTTTCCGTACTTCATCTTCAATCAAAATCACTTTATTCATTTTATCTCCTTTTTTGGTTTATAGTATAAATCCTCGATATCCGTTTCATTATAACTTCGTTCTTCAAATTGTTTGGGCTTGGATGGGGTGTTCTTTTTCTCAATATCACCTTTTAACCAACTATTCAGTGTCAGGTAAAGATTTTTGTATTTCTTTGTCAGCGGTGCGTAGTTTCTTGCATACTCAATTTTTTCATCAACAGCTTCTTTTGTGTATAGGGCTATCAGTTTTTGATATTCTTCTTGGGTCATTGACAACGCTTGGACGATTATGTTTTGGCTCGCATCCGTATTCGGATTCCGAATAGGATTCGGATAAGGATTCTCGGGGACATATGCAATCTTTTGATATCCGCTGATATCACTTGATATCATAGTACTATTCACATCATCAATGGCAGGACACTTACTTCTTTTGGCTCTTACTTGCTGATGTTTTTCCCATTTTGTTATTTGAATGTAATTTAAGCCATTATTTGTATATAAAATTATAAGTGGTTCAGGCTTTAAATTTGCAAGAACTGTTAGATATCTATTGATATCATTTGATTTCATGTTTTTTAATGGATACAGTCGTGCTTTTAGTATGGGAAGACGAGCATCTATGCGACCATAGTCATCACAATTAACAAGAAGCCGATAAAAAAACACTTCTTCGTCAGATTTTAACTGGTCAATATCCTCCGAAAAACAAATACTTTCTTTAAGAATTCGATTTGGCATTTATATTATACCTCCGACTTATTAAAACTCAAAATAAGTTTTAATAATTCTTTAACACATCTATATGCAGAATTGTAAATCTCACTTCCAGAAAAATGAACAACTTGATATCCCTCTGAAATTAAATCCCGATCTCGCTTGTTGTTTTTAGCAACTTGTTCCTTCGTTTTCTCGTGAAATTCATGACCATCACATTCTACAACAAAAGAAATTGCTTTATTAAGTTTCGTGTACCAGACAGACACTTCAAAATCGACACGATATTTTTTATTGCCACAAGTTATTTCGGGCTGATTTGTAATCGCAACGATATCAACATCTGGATTAAAATAGATACAACCCTGAAACCCAGAAAAATGCATGGCAAACGCGAATGCTTGTTCAATAGGAGATTCACAGTTGACGATCGATTGTAAAATTGCATATTTTTCATCTCTTAATGTAATATATATGTCTCCATTAAGTTTTTCATCGGTGAATTGTGAAATGAGTTCATCAAGGTTATATTCGTACTTATCAAAATCCGATTCTCTTAAAACGTGAAACTTATCCATGTCATTCTCCTTTCTTGACTTTGATTTCTTCTTTGGCTCTGTGATACCGATAAACATCTTCTGGAGAAATGATGATGCGAGTTTTGATACCGATGATTTTTTCTTTCTTGTAAGGCAGACCGCCTTTTATCCATTTTCGGACAGCGTTGCCAGTAACCCCGAACATAGCAGCGATTTCGCTGACAGTTTTCATTTACTCACCCCCTTTATGAACAGAATATCACACACCCATACTAATGTCAACCACTAATACAAAAACTTTTTCTTGACATATCCCTATTATTGCGGTACAGTATAGGTAAAAGAACGGAGGGGAAATATGAAATCCACACTGGACATACGAATCGAAGAAGATTTAAAACAGAAACTGCGGGAGATAGCGAAGAAAAGGCACAGAAGCATGACACAGCAGATAGAACATTGGATAGAGCATGAATATAACGAAATGCTATGGGGTACATATATGGACGCTCAAACAATATTATGTGGAAGCACACCGCCCACAGAGGAATGACTTATGGAACAGCCTTTATCAAAAGAGGAATTTGTGAAAAAGGTGCTTGAGGAAAAGCAGAAAAAGAGGTATAATCTTGCACAGTTGAATTACGACCTGAAATCGATTTACGTCAACAGGAAAAAACGCTGCGGAGTTAAAAACTGGTACAAATAGAAAGGGGAAACGAGATGTCAATGCCGATGGTGGAAGTAAAAACGAGAAGCAGGGCAACGGAAGATGTACACGAGCAACAACTACCGCAGGACACAGTTATCGAAATGATAACGGAGTACATCAAAGAGAGCGGGGAAGCATTGGAGATAACAATGTCGCAGGCAAGCAGGGGATCAGGGATAGACAAGATAATATTACGGTCGAATAAATAATATCTTGGTTTATATTATTTATTTTTGTCTTATGCGGATTGCAAAGGTGCTCGAAAACCCTGTCCGCATAAGGCAGTTAAAGAGGTCTAACATGAAAAGACGGATTATCGGAACATACACAGACACATGGGATAAAAGCAGACATACCCGCAACGAACGGAAACTATTTGACCGCAGGGAAATCAACGACATCTGCGAGGACAAGGGATATTGGCAGACTTGGTACGACATCATACCGTCATATATGTATGACGTTTATGACATAGGAGATATAGATTACAACAATTGCCATTGCGAAGATTGGATTAGAATAGGGTAAAGGAGTGATACCATGCCGAAGAAACTGCATGACGAACTGAAACGTGAAGCGAGGAAGAAAGGGCTGACAGGAGAGGCGGCGGACAGGTATGTTTTCGGAACGCTTGCGAAGATAGAGAAGAAGCAGAAAAAGAAAGTGAGGGGAAAATGACAGTCGAGATATTCTTGCGTAAGATAAAATCGATTCGCAACGAACTTGCCTGCGACCCATACTATAAGGCAAAGAACGAGTATGTTACGGGGCTT
>Ga0265297_10003837_pt1 | contig 26031 bp, 36 predicted proteins | sample Munlanlwell13791_FD_192502 | JGI IMG/M metagenome (GOLD analysis project Ga0265297, IMG submission 192502) | Leachate microbial communities from a municipal landfill in Southern Ontario, Canada - Leachate well 137-91 | ecosystem: Engineered > Solid waste > Landfill > Unclassified | place...
CTTTTATCATTTTATTTTTCATTAAAAATATACCAGCCCCACCAACACCGACCCATTCAACTTCACCACGTTTAGCTCTATTTAAATTAAGATATCTTCCTTTTGTTTCACCATCAGTACTCATAATAGCTACAGTTTTAACTAAATCTTCTGCTTCTTCTCTTGAAATTGCTTCTTTTAAAAACTGAATAACTGACATGTTTTTTTCTCCTTAATTATTAAGATCTATAATTATTTATAATAATTAAGACCACATTTTTCTAAACATTTACCTACATAAGGATGAATATCTAATGGAATTCTTTTAACCCATTTATAATCATCACTATATTGATCTAATTTAACAGTTAATGATTTGGGCATTAATAAAAAGCAAACGTTGATACTATGTATAGGTATATTTTGTGGGCCAGTATCAAATACTGTTTCATCTGTATGAACAATTGGTCCAACAACACAATCTAAATTAGTTTCTTCTTTAGCTTTTCTATAAGCACAATCCTTTAATAATTCATTTTTATAAAGACGACCACCAGGAACCCACCAATGATTTTTAGCTGGTTCTGTATTTCTTTTAACTAATAATATACCATTTTCTCTTAAAATACACACATCTACACAACAAATAGGTATATTTTCTACAATTTGATTATATAAACTCTGTTCTATCATTTCTTTCTTAATTTTTCCTTAATTGGTAATTCACTAGGCATACACTCTAATTTTCCATTTCCCCAAGCATTTTCAATCATTTCAATATGACCAGGTATTTCTAATACTCCTGAAGGTTCAATAGAAGAAGCTTGATCACTTCCATACATTGTTCTATCTAAAGTTATATGATACTCAATCATTCTAGCTCCTAACGTAGCAGCCATAAAAATAAACTTTAAACCTGAATAGTGATTAGAAAAACCAATTTTATATGATGTTCCATAAAACATAGACTGTAACTTTGCTATTTTAGCCATATTCATATCTTTTGCTGGTGTAGGATAACTAGAAGTACACGCTAATATATACTCTATATTATCATAACCTAAAATCAATAAAGCTTCAGATAACTCTCTTTCTGTAGTCATACCAGTAGCTATAATTACTTTAGTTTGAGTTCCTTTAATAGATTCTTTAATTTTCTTTAATAAAGTTTCATTAGTTACCATTGCAGAAGCTACTTTAATATACTTAGGATTATATTGCATTAAAAAGTCAACAGAATCTACATCCCAAGGAGAAGCAAACCATCCAATACCCTTTTCCTTACAATATCTATCTATTTCATCATACTCTTTTTTACCAAATTCTAATCCCATCTTTTGTTCTCTATTAGTTATTCCCCAAGGAGATTCTCTAGGTTTATCTAGTTCTGCCTTAGTATATACAGATTCAACTGTTCTTTTTTGAAATTTAACAAACTTACAATTGCCTAACACAGCTAAATCTATTAACTTTTTTGCTATCTCAAGAGAACCGTTCGCGTTAATTCCAATTTCTGACACTAAAATAGTATTCATTTAATCCTCCATATTATTAAATTTACCACTTGGTTCAATTCTATATGAGTCTCCATCTTCATGATGTGTTGAACTTTCTAATATAACACTATCTATTAATCCAGTAAATCTATGTTTATCATAAGGCTTAACTCTAATCCAATCACCTTCAATTAATATTTCTTTTATATCATTTAATTCAATTAATACTTTTCCAGAAATAACATAAAACAACTCATCCTTATTTTTATGATAATGTAAACTACATCTATAATCTTCTTTAAGTATTAATTCTTTACAACAAAAATCATCATTAGCCAACCAATGCTCTTCACCCCAAACTTTTTTAACTATTTCCATTTATTTAACCTCTAGGAATTCCATAAAACTCACATTTAGAACAAAAAGGAATTTTATTTCGTTCACGATTTATATGTTTATGTACTAATTCCATTCTTTTTTTACCATACCATATTTCCTCAAATGTCTGATTATTTAAGTTTCCTATAACTAATTCTTTATAAGGATCAAATCTAACACACGTTGAAACTTCACCAAATCTATTAATAGCTGGATGACTTAACATTTCTAAACAAAAACCGTGTTCTGGTATTACTGTTTTCTTTTTATAATTAAAACTACCCATAGGTGAATGTAAAACTCTATAAGCTATCAAACATCCAGTATCTTTATATAGTTGTAATCTTTTTTCGCCTACTTCACCAAGTACTCTAATAATAACATAGTGTTTATGATTTACTATCTTTAAATAATCAATTAATATGTTATACTGTTCTTCCCATTCTGGATCATCTTGAAACGTAGATATAGTTATACTTTCTAAATTACCTTCTATTTGATCTAACTTCTCTAATAATAACTTACCATTAGTATCTAAACATCTTATTTTTCCTTTTAATAATTTCAAAGCATCACCTAGACGAGGATACATTAAGGGCTCCCCGTTGTTATGAGCTTGAACAATAATACAGTCTGGAATTTGCAAAGCTATCTTTTCTAATAATTCAAAATCCATATCACCATAATTCATACTAATCTCAGGAAAATCTCTATCAATTTTCCTTCTACCACACATCCAACAATTCTTATTACATCTACTTGTTAGTTCAATATTAACTGTTGTTAAACCTATCATTATATTACTCCTTATTACATCTGTCTAAATCCTCTAAAACTAATATCTTTATTATCATACAAGTTTTTACATTGATCTATTACACTTTGTTCATTATTGTTCTTATCATAATAAAACTTAATTAATTCAATATTAGCTTCTTTTAATGCTTCATAAAAATTATTATCAGTTAAATTTGTAAAGTTTACTGACATCAGATCCGAGTTTAAATGTTTATTCTCATAAAAGTCTTCAACGTCTTTAAGTAATCCTTCATTAATAGCTTTATAATATAAGGGCGACCCTGGATATGGTGTAACTGGTCTAATAGTTCTTAGTTGGCATCCATCGCCATACTTTTTAATAAAATTGACACCTTTCATTAATATTTCTTTAGTTTCTCCAATATTTCCAAAAATTATATTCAGACCTTGTATAATTCCTACTTCTTTAGTTGCTTCAACACCTTTTACAATTTGATCAACAGTTAAACACTTATTCATATTCTTTAAAATAGTATCATCTAAAGATTCAATACCATAGTTAATAAACACGCAACCAGCACGTTTCATTAAATTTAATACTTCTTTTTTAGCATAGTTCAATCTACCATTACAATACCAATGAATATTTAAATCATTCTTTAAAAAATCATCACATAAAGATATCGTTCTTTTTTCAGACGACATTAATAAATCATCAAAAAAAGAAATAGTATCTATATTATAAATTTTCTTTAAGTATTTAATTTCATCTATAATACTCTCATTAGATCTTGGTCTAAAACCGTTTTCATTCTTGAAGCAGAAGTTACATTGAAACGGACAACCTCTACCAGAAATCATAGACATAACTCTAGCAGTTTTTTTATATCCAAACTCTCTAACCAAAACATAATTTTCAATAGGAAATAGATCCCAGTTAGGTCGTAATAAATCTATATCGTTTATTAATTTAGATTTATAATCTTTACTATTATCAAAGTCTAATCCTACTAAACTATTAATAGTATTAGGATTTAATCCTTCAACTAAAGAAAGAAACGGAACTTCGCCTTCACCAGCTACTACATAATCAGCGTTCATTTTATTTAAGAAAAACTTAGGTTCTGGTGAAGGTCCGTGACCACCTAAAATAAAATCAAAGTTCTTTCTATTTTTAGATGCATTAACAGCTTTTGATATTAATTTAATTTTCTTATACTGATAATATCCTGCTATAAAACCTAATCCAACATAATCAAATTTATTATTATCTAAATAATTAGTTAAATGAGATTCTTCCCAATGAAATACATCTTGATTATAAATAGTTACTTGATGCTTATGTTGTTTTAAATACTCAGCTATATAAGCCGTACCTAATGGAAAATTGTGTATATACGACCCATTATCATACACTATTAGCAGAATCTTCATTTTCACCACCAAATCTATAAGGAGAAGGTGCGTTTGATTTATTATTAGTGTCTTTTGCGTTCCATTTTTTAATTTGAGTAACAATATCTACATTTACATTATCACTCCAATTTGCAATTAAATACTTAGTTATATCTCCTGGTTTACCGTCGCCTATAGAAATACCATTTAATGAAGTAACAGGTAATATACAAAATGGAGTTCCTGTCATAAATGCTTCGTCAGCTGTATATACATCATATGGATCAATATTCTTTTCAATAACATCACCATGTCTAAGTTCTTCTATAATATATTGACGACTTATACCACGAAGTATATTTCTACCTTCGGGAGTAATAACTTGATCATTTTTAACAATAAAGAAATTATCACCGGTACCTTCAGCTATAAAACCATCAGTATCTAATAGTAATGCCCAGTTATTATTTCCTTTAAATTGTGATGCTTCAATATTAGCTCTTAAATAATGAATACGACTTCTATTTTTAATTTTAGGATCCAACAAGTCAGCAGGAATAGCTCTTTGTGAAGTAATAACTGCATTAATACCTGTATCAAACAATTCTCCCATACCTCTAACAGTCCAGCGTAAAGGAAAGTCTGCTATGATAATATTTGGTTCAGTGTTACCAAGTTCTTCATAAATTGAAAGTAATCCTCTTGTAACATCTATCATTATTCTATGTTCATCGTCTTCATTAAATAAATGATCATTAGCCTCAATAGTTTTATATACATGTTTTTCCATTTCATCTATAGTCATTTTAATTGGAATTCGAAGTATTTTTATACCAGCATATAATCTTTCCAAGTGTTCACGAAGTTTAAATTGTTTATTATTAAACGATCTGGTCATTTCAAAAATCATATCCCCGAAAAGTAAAGCTGAATCATATATTGAAACCTTAGCCTCTTTTTCAGGAATTAATTCACCATTAAACCACACGACGCGACCTTTACTCATACTTAACCTTCTTTCCAAGTATTTTAGTATTCATATAATATTCACATATTTCAATATTTTCATAACTATCTATTTCATATGATTTCCAAAAAGGCATAAAATACATACCTACTTTACCATGTATTCTATTTTTAAATTGTTTAATACCTTCAGGTTTAAATATATAAAAGGAACCATTTTCCAAAAACGTTGATTCTCTATCCTGTCTTCTACCTCTATTTAAATAATCATATGTAACACTTTGAAATTTAGAGTTCCATATACAATAGTCATCTAAATATGTTGATGTGAATAATGAAGATAACATTTTCTCATTAAAAATGTCAATAGCTTTTGTAAAATCTATTGAATTTCTTATTGGCGAGGTAACCTGAGGAAAAACAACAGTATCACAATCTATTCGTTCTAATGCATGTAATATTACATCTTCTGAAGTAGCCTTATCAGTTGCTAAATAATTTGGTCTTATTATTATTTTAGCTCCATTATCATAAGCTATATCAGCTATTTCATAACTATCAGTACTAACATAAACTTCATCAATTAATTCACTTTGTAATGACTGATTAATAGTCCAAGTAATAAGAGGTCTACCACAAAAATTCATTATATTCTTTTTAGGTATACCTTTAGATCCACCTCTAGCAATTATAATAGATACCGTTTTCATATTATATTTTTTAATCCTTCCAATAAAGAAGTTTGTGGTTTCCAATTAAATATTTTTTTAGCAAGTTTATTATTAATACTATAATTTAATATTTCATTATTTTTTAATTTTTTATACTTAACCAAACATTTTTTACCCATAAGTTTTTCAATAGTCTGAATAACATATTTAATAGAATAACTTTTTCCATAACCAACATTATATATACCAGATATATCTTCAACAACACTTATAAAAATCAATTCACAAAAATCATCTATATACAAAAAATCTCTAGTTTGATCTCCTCCATATATCTCAATAACTTTATTTTCTTTTATATGGTTAATTATATTTGGTATAAGCATATTACAACTTTGATTCTTCCCATATAGAATTCCAATCCGTAATATTAAATAATCTAAATCATATATCTTAGTTATTTGTTCACATACATACTTAGATAAACTATAAACATTTCTCGGATCTATACTATTACTTTCAATAAACTTCTTATTGTTATTAGCATATAGTGAAACAGTTGAAGGAATAATTAATTTAGCTTTACACTTCTTAGCTAATTCAGCTATTAACAACATAGATTTGATATTATTATTTAATTGTCTTAAATATACTTCATAACTATCTTCTCTAGATATATCAAAAGCTAAGTGTATTATAATATTAGGTTTAATTGAATATAACGATTTAACATATTTTTCATCGGATATATCTCCATCATCTCGACTAGTTGTATAAATCTTATATCTAGTAACTGATAACCATTCTTTTAAATGGCAACCTATAAATCCATTAGCTCCAGTAATTAATATTTTTGTTTTCATTAACGTTTAATAGAATGAAAAAATGAATGAGCATTAGGATTAAATACTTTTGGTGTATCTGTATAGTTTTCTTCCTTAAAATAACTATCACTAAAAGACTTCATTGTTAAACCATTATAATAACAAACATTAGCAATTATATTTTCATTTGTTCCCAATATACCTTTCTTGAAACTATCTTCTAATACATCTAATAAATATTTTGAAAATCTAGTTACTACCATAAAAGCTTTAAAATGTTTTTTAGTATACTTATACAAGTTTGTATTTGTATAGTGAAATTCTTTTGATTCATAATAATGAAATGTTTCAATTGGATCATCACTTCTAATTTTATAAGCTAATAAATCTTGAAAATCATTTTGGTACTCGTTAAAAAACTCTTTATAATTACCTGCAAGTTTAACATCTCCTTCAATTAACCAGTAATAATCATAATCAAATTTATTCTTAAAATCAATTAATGATACTTCGGGATTATACCTAAACATAGATCCATCTTTCTTACATATTTTAGCCCACGATAACATCCCAGACTTATTAAAATCATCTTCATTATAGTAGTGAATTGGACATATATCAGATGTATTTAATATAGATCCTTGTTTATAGTCCAAACTTAAATACGTATCATAACCGGATTCATTTTTAATCTTCTTAATTTCATCAAATACGTTTCCATTATACCAGCGCATAAACACACAATTTTTCATATTATCCCTTTTTTTGACATATAAAAATCAATGTATCACTACGTTTTATTAATCTCAATGTAGTAGTATATAAGTTATTCATAAATTTTAGGTATTGAAAATTGTTTTCTTTTTCATAATCTTGACCATAAAACAACCATCTTACATTATTAATTAAACCATATCTATTATATTGTATAAGTTTTATATTATTAAAAGACATTAATTTCAATAATTTTAATATTGACTTATAACTTAATAATATAATATGTTCACTCCACATTGAAAATTGTCTAAACACATTAACATTCAATAACAAGTTTTCTGGATTAGGAACCTCAATAATAAGATATCCTCCTACTTTAACCTTCTTATAACATCTTTCTAAAAAATCTATAGGATTACTAATATGTTCTAATACATGAAACAAAAAAACACTATCAAATAATTGTGTGCTTTCATCAACAGAGTTTAAAACTTTTATATCATATATACGGAGTTTTTCAGATGCTTCTTTTTGAATTTCGACTCCAGTAACACTTTTAGCATAATTTTTAGTAATTTTTAAAAAAGAACCTTTTCCACAACCAACATCTAATATATCTTTATCGTATATAAAATTTAAAAATTGATCTGCTCGTCTTAAACTATCAACAATTTCCTGACGTGAGTCTCTACAATTCCAATAATCATCCATTTTTTTATTTAAATAAAAATCTGAACTTAAATAATCGTCAGCCTTAACAAAAATGGTTTTAGTTTTATCACACTGATAAAAAATAATATCTTTATTATCTCTGGCACCAATATTATAAATATTATAATTATTTCCAACCAAGTTATATTGTTTTAATAAATTAAAAATATCCATTATATTTCCTTATTATAAAAATCTTTCAACACTTTTAATAATATCATTAACATTATTATCAGTACTAGGATGTGATAAATTATTAACTAAATTATTTTTAAACATGACCGTTGTTGTTTCTTTAGGTAGCCAACCTGTATATTGATTTCCTAAATAACTTACATTCGTTAATACCATATTCTTTTTCATTCCACCAGCCATTGGCCATATTCCAGAATCACACGAAATAAAAACCTTAGCATTATCAATTAAATATAAATCATCTAATAAAGTTCTATTATTATACTTAGCAAAATCAATAATATTATCATGTTTAGGAAAATCTGTTTCTTTTGAACTGCCAATTCTAACAACTTTATATCCTAAATTAGCATAATATAATGCTATTTCATGAAAAGGTTTAATACTAACAAATCGTTGAAATTCTCCGGAATCTCCTTCTTCTCTCTTCCAATAAGTTTTATATTCTCTTAGTGTTATAACAATCGCATTTTTTGGTAAGTTATGTGTATTTTTATATTCTGATTCAGGAAAAAATAATGTAGGTGTTTTATTAATTACTATATTATTCCAACCAGCAGGATAAGTTTTTATAAAAGGATAAACTCCTGGCATATGAATATCTTGCAAACTTAAATTATTAAAACCTAACCAATTTGAAGACTTATATTCCATAGATGCTAAATCAGGAAACATTTTAATATTATTATCTTTTATATTAGGAATACATCTAGCCATCATTCGTTGCCATTCATTTTCTACATATATCTCTGGATCTTCATCCTTCCATAATTTTATAGTCTGAGCTAAATTAATAACATGTTCAGCACCATTACCTAAAGCATTTTCATGTCGCCAAATTCCGTATTTCATGAATTCTCCTTTAAGTAATTTCTCATTTTATCTACATTCATTATTATATTTTCTGGTGTTGTTGGATGAATTTTATCAGTCATAGGTAATATAGTTGGCTTAGTTTGCTTAGCTAATTCATATATTGTCTTAATATCTGTACCAACATTATATATTCCGCTAGCATTTAAATTTATTAATTCAATAATTAAATTAGCTATCTTATCAACATAGTCAAAATTACCTATTTGATTTACTATAGCTTTTTCATATGGAAAAGGATTTGGTTTAAATGATGTTCTAATTAATAAGTAATCTTTTGACCTTAATTGAATATATCCGTCGCTTAATAACTTAGTATAGCTATACCAATTTGCACAATGTACAGGAACGTCTAATTCAGTAGCATTAGGTTTAGAATAAGTATAAACATAATCTGTTGAAATATGTACTAACTTATTATGTAAATTATTACAATTATCAACTAAATCAGCTACTGCTTTATAATTTACATCCCAATTAATTTGTCTATCTTCTGAATATGTCTTAGTAAATCCTATACAATTAACTATTATATTATACTTTAATAAACAATCACCATAACTAAATATATTACAAAAATCAATATAATCTTTCTTTCGACTAATATAATCCCATCCAGTTTGTTTAACTATTTCAGATCCTAATAATCCATCGCCTAATACCAATATATCATTCATATTTAAAACTCTTTATAGTTTGTTCAATATAATTTAATATTTCTATATCATATTGCGGTGAAGCTCCTATAAAAAATACAAGATCTAATACTTTATTAGCTTCGGGATAATCTCTAAAATTACCTAAATGTTTATATCCTTCATGTAATAATATATTTCCAGCAAAGTAATTCCTAGTTTGAATTTTCTTACTTTCCATATACTTAACTAACTTCATCTTTATATTTTTAGTTTTACATATAATAGGAGTACCAAACCACACTGTAATAGCTTGAGGTAACTCTTCTGGTATCTCAACTAAATCCATCATATACTTCTTAAAACAGTTTCCAATGTAATTTTTATTATTAATTCTCTTATTAATAATTTCATCTATCTTATCCAATTGAACTAATCCAATAGCGCCTTGTAAATCTAATGGTTTTAAATTATATCCTACATTTTCAAATACATACTTATGATCTACAACGCCATCATATTCAGGTATCCATTTAGCAAATCTATTACCACAACAACCATATGGTAATAAATTACTAGATCCTGTACACACGCATGATCTTCCCCAAGATACAAAACTTCTAAATAATCGCATAAGTTTGCTATCATCTGAAGTGATTAATCCACCCTCACCAGTACTGATTATATGAGCGCAATATAATGAATAAGATGAAGCGATAGCATACTCATTAAGATACTTACCATTCCATTGACTTCCTAAGCTATCACAGTTATCCATTATAAACTTTAAGTTATATTTCTCACATAGTTTCATTACTTGATCGATATTAAAAGGGTTTCCAAGAACAGGCGACCCAAATATAGCTTTAGTTTTATTAGTTATCTTACTTTCTATCAAATTAATATCGAAGTTCAACGATTTCATTTCGATATCAATAAACACAGGAACTAAGTTATTTTGAACTATAGGAGCTATTGTTGTAGGAAATCCAACTACTGAAACTATAACTTCATCTTTATCTTGCCAGTTATAATACTTCTTTAAAGCGGATATTATAACTAAATTAGCACTAGATCCTGAATTAACCATCAATCCATACTTTTGATTATTCTTTAATACAAACGCATTTTCAAATAATTTAACTTGTTCACCAGAAGATAACCAATCGCCAACTAATAAACTTTTAATGGCAGCTGTAACTTCTCTATCATCCCAATAAGGTCCTGAATAATAAACTGGAGTTATACCAGGAATAAACTGTTTATTCTTATTATAAACATACTTTAAAACATTATATTCATCACCTAATGTAGTAATCAGTTCTTTTATAATACTATCGATATCTTTCATAAACTTATACCTTCAATTTAGTTTGAAATATGTCATCTATCTGTTTAATAATCTCATATCTTTTTTTAATTAGTTGCTCTTGTTTAAGTGAAGATTTCTTTCTATTTTTAAAACTTTCATTAGGATTAACACTAATATTATTTAATTGGATCCAATTCATCCATATAATAACTAAATCTTCAACATATTTTTCTATTGTTTTAGATTTAATCATATGTTTTAATAATTTCCAATATTCTATTTTTTTCTTTCTTAGACACTACTTTATCTATTTTTTCATCTAATAAATTAGTAATAGTAGCTCTATTTTTATTAAGCGCATTCATCTTATTAAACAGTTTAACATGTTCTTCATCACTAAGATTTTCTTTAATTTTTTGACGCATAAAAAATATCTTAATGTTTTCAATAACTAATCTATCTATTAATTCGCCTATACTATACATTTAAAATTCCTTTTTCAAAAACATTAAAAGATGAATTTGGATTTAAGTTATATATTTTAATATTTAATTTTTTAGCCGATTCATTAATAATTTCAAAATCTTTTACATTTTCTACAGTATAATTATTCAATTCTCCAACAGGTCCGTGCTGTAAATTTGAATCATTTTTAGCATACCCTAAATTATAATCTAAATCAACTCCTGTAATATATATTGGATTACAACCCATTATAACAGCAAACGCAACTGCATGTAAAGCCACTGTTGAACCAGTACTATAAAACTTATGATAATTTGATATTTTCTGCAACTCTTCTTGAACCGTTAATCTGCCTTTAATAATATGATTACAACATCTACCATTATATGTATATCCACCCTTATTTTTCAAAGGACTATTTATTAATTCATTACACGTCATTCCATTAAAATGTCTTTGATCATAAGGTATATAATCGTTTTTTAAATTTTCATCTATCCATTTTTTATCAGTTAATTCAACAGTATCAGCATATATTATAGTACATCCAATCCAATTTTTTATTAAGTTTATATGATTACAAACAGTAGTAACATTATTTGCTTGCACCCAATAGTCCGGAATTACTTTATAAAACCTATAAAACTCTCCACATGCAAATATAACATTTTCTTTTTTAATATGTTCTAATTTATCTTGATATAATTGCAACGATGGTCCTAATCCGCATATTAATGCTGATTTATTAGAATGTTTATTAATTATTGAAGGAATATCTAACTTCATTTCAATCCCAAGGATGTAAAACAATATTAGTTTTAGTTAGTCTATCTTTTAATGGTTGTGAATTTTCTTTAAGATATAATCTATCATGCCATTCAATATATAGTTCTTTAACAAAAGTAATAGCTCCTGTCTCAAGTAAATCAGGAACTACTTTAAATTCCACACCTTCAATATCTAGTTTTAAAACAATATACTTATCTTTTAACCTAATAATAAAATCACTTAAGCTAATACACTCGACTTTGTTAGGATGTTCTCTATCTAATTCCAATCTATTTTCTTTAAGCAACGTATTACCTAAATCACCAAAATGAATATTAGTCATTGTATAAAAATCTAATATTTCATTTTTAATCCATAAAGCTTTCATAATAACTTCAATATTATAGTTCTTATTAGTTTCTTTAATTTTATATAAGATATTTGCATAGTTTCTATTAGGTTCAAAAAAATAAACAGTACTACCTAACATATCATTTCGTTTATCTAATAAATCTTTAATAGTCTCACCAGAATGAGCGCCACCATCAATAAATACTTTTTCCATAAAATTACTCCTTAAATAATATATCAAACATATAATCTTCAGGATACAAATATTTCATAGCTTTATTAAAATTATCCTGTATATAACCGGATTCTAAAGCAACTTCATAATAATTTTGATCTATATAATTCTTTTTAATCATATCAAATTCTTCTAAAGTATTAAATATTAACATACCTCTAGTATTAAAATAATTTCCAATACTAGGGCAACCATAATAAACTGGCACACATCCTGTTAAAAATGCATCTATAAGCTTTTCACTAAAATAATAGTCTTTTTTAGTATTCTCGACTGTTATATGATACTTATAATCTCTTAATCCATCAGCCTTATCATCTAAAAAACCATAAGAACCTCTACCAAATAAACCATCTATACTATCTTTATACTTAGAAGCTATCTTATGACGCATTTGATGCCCATCTGTAGTATTTTTGTTTGAAGCGAACATTGATATTAACTTAGTTTTATTATGAATTTTAATATCATTATCTTTTAACCAATGCCCAGTAGCATTAGGACTAAACACAAATTTACTTGAAATATCTAGTAGTTCCTTATCAAATGTTAAAACAGTATTGAATATTTGATGATTTTGCTTGATCCACTGGTATATCTGTGGTATAACAGAAGGTGGCTCCAAAATCAAAGCTATTTTATTAAAATTGGTATATTGAGTGGCTTCGTGCAAACAATAGTCTGTAAAAACAACAATATCATCATTTATTATTGATTTCTGAGTATTCCATATAATTTTTTTAGGCGATTTACCAGTATTCCCTGTACCACAACTGGGCCCGCAGTTAATAAAACTCCGATCAATCAATCTCAATTCGAGCATGTTTATTTAATCCTTTTCCAACATTCAAATACAAAATCAGCATTCCATAAACATATATGCGTCATTTCTAGATGTTTTCTAATATTATCTAGTTTTTCTTTAGTATTTTCCACATTATGATGAAATTGTATTAAATAATAATTTACTTTATCAATTAAATTATCTTTTATTATCTTATCTAATATTAAATATTCAGAACCTTCAGCATTAATTTCCATCAAATCTATATTTTTTAAATCATTTATAATATTACTAATATTTTTAAACTTTACATTTTCAACGTTTACAGTATTATATATTGATGTTCCGTCTTCTCGTAATCCTATATTCATTTCTTTATCTTCATCTAATAAACCATAATTAAATATATGAACTTTAATATCTTTTTTAAATTTTTTAGTTAATATTTTATAAAATGAATTTACTGGTTCATATATATACATTTCACATTTATACTTATTATACAAGTCATATGCCCAGTCTCCATGATATCCACCTATATTAACTACAATACTTGTATCTATTAATGGAAAATCTAATCTTTTTTTATTAAGTTCATCAGATTTCATTATAATATCTCATATCCCATTAATTGATTTAAATTAAAATATTTATAATACTCTTTACCTTTTAAGTCACATCTACAAAAATGTTCTGGTAATATTTCATAATTATTAATATAATCATATTTTTTACGAGTAAACGAAATCTTATTAGTAAAATTCAAATTGTAAAATCTTTTTAATAGATCTTCAAAATTATCATAGTTTACATAATTATATGTATAGATACTTCCTAATTTAAATAATATTTGTTTTTCATCTAATGGCAAGCGTTCCTTTCTTCGATTCCAACTATTATAAACATCCTCTTCATTAGCATATATATGAGGATGAGGAAAACATATTTCAACATCTTTTAATTTACCAACAATATAAACTTTTAAAGGATCATTAGCATATTCAGATTCTTCAAATTTAATAAACTTTAAATCCTCTTTCATATAATCAAAAAAATTTTCTAATAATCTAATATAATGAGGAGTATGAATAAACATATTAACAAACGGCGATGTATACTGTAAATTAAAATGTATATTATATACTAACGTTCCAAAACAATTATCTGATACTATAGCAAAATTACTCATAAAAAATTAATACACATATTATCTTTAAGTATTACTTTTTCTATTGCTTCATTATAATTAGCAAACGTGCAACACGGACATTTATCTACGTTAATACTATTCATTATATTTTTATGTTTAGTTGAATTCCATACTCTTGATATTTCAGTTACATCAGGATAATGTGAACACAATATCATATTTTCATTACCACGCTGATCAAAACACGTTGCTACATTACCATCTGCCCCAAAAGTAGGTTCAATTGGTATTATTCTGCATTTAGTAAAGTTTTTCTTAATAGATAGATCTGGATTGAACTTATGTCGAACACCATATACATGAAAACTATTAGTATTTAATGTTTGTACATTATCAAATTGTTTATTAATATACTCTATATTATCTTTAAAGTTGATAGTCTTCTCGTCTATCTTATCAAAATTTATATATCTAATTGGTCTTAAATGAAAGTCTTTAACACCAATAGATCTAGCTAAACAAGCAGCTTCATAAATTTCATGCATATTAACCGGGTGTAAAAGAAACTTAAAACACACGTCACATCCAGTATTCAATTCATTAGATCTCTTTACAATCTTCCTTATATTGTTTATAACTAAATCAAATAATTTAGAGCTATTTGGTAATCCTTTTATTTTATTATAAGTTTCATTAGTGACAGCATCAACAGAAAAACCTATCCATCTACAATTTTTAACAATAATATCTATTTTTTCATCAGTTAAATAAGTACCATTAGTAATAACAGCTGATTGTATTTGATTATATTTAAGTTGTTCTATTAAAGCCATAGTACCAGGATTCATTAATGGTTCACCACCACCAGTAATATAAGCTGCTTTAATATGACCTTCTGGTTTATCAGATCCCCATTCACCTAAAAAGTCTGCCAATTTAATCATATGTTCTTCTGACATAGTATCATTACCACCACTAACAGCTTTAAACGAGTTACAAAACTGACAGTCGAAATTACACCGGTTCGTAGGATCTATACTTACACATATAGGAGTTAAATATTCACCTTTAGCGCAAGCTTCTAAGTGATCTTTATGATACAATGCTTTCATTGAATTAAACGGATTAAACTGATCCTGCCATTCTTTCATTAGCAACCTCCAAAATATATTCTTTTGATGTTTTCAAATTATTATAATAAAATTCTAAATTATAAGTTGAATTACAATAATATTGTAGCTCTAATTTATCTTTATAATTAATTTTTTTATTTAACATTAAACCTATATCACTAACACTTATATTTGATTTACCGCTTATATCTATACATTCATTTGATATATTTAATTGTAATAATTTATTTATAATATTAGCTATTTCTGTATTTGTAATAAATTGTAACTTAGAATCTGAAGATATAAATACATCTTTATCATTTAAAATATCATAAAGTATACCCTTTTTCATTTCTTTACCAATAATCACACTACATCTTAATATTAAATAACTTTTATTATCAGATATATTTTTAACTATTGTTTCTGATAATCTTTTATTTAATCCATAAGGAGTACTACTAAATTCAGCATCTACTGATGATATATAAATATATTTTTTAAACTTAAAATTTATTATTGATTCATATACAGATTTGGTACTTAATTCAAAATCTTCTATTGGATTTTGATTTGCCCAATATTTTTTACTATTTCCGTTAGCATTAATAAGAACATCAAATGTCATATCATAAAAACTGGATTGATTGTCTTTTGTAATACCGTATACTTCATAATCTCTCGATAAAACATTAGAAATTTCTTTACCTACAAACCCATTAGCCCCAATAATACCAATATTCATGTTATCCTTTTTAAAGTGATTGGAAGTTCTTGATGAGGAGATATATTATCAAATCCAACATAATTATCAATATCTATTATATATCCTTCTAAATACTTTTCATTTAAATAATCAATTGTTATACCCATATTGATATTCCTACATATTTCTTGAACCGCATTTAACGGTATATTAAAAATAGCTGATTTATTTGAACAAGCCATAAAAGGTTTCATACTTCTAGGAGCTAACTGAGATATAATGACTTCTATATGGCTTACACTAACTATATCTCGCCTCATTAATAAATTATACATATCATCATACACAAAAATATGACAATCTACTGAATTAGGATAATTCCAATCTCCTTTAAGTTCTTCATTAGTCCATTGCCAAACATAAGGATTTTCATGTAAGAATTGTTTTGGTGGATGTGTATCAATATTTCCAGCAGTATAACACTTACTTATTCTAGGATGCATTCGTAAAGAAAAACAACAAATACCTTTATCTTTATTTAAATCAAAAAACTGAAAGTCATGATCTTCAGTATTAAAAGGTTCCTTCCAAATATCATCGTCACACATCATTACTAAGTAATCTGTTTTATATGTATTTAAAATAAAATCCATATTAATTCTAAAATTATTTTCTTCTACATATATTAAATCATTATGACGTTGTTTAACTAATTCATATCCTTGTTTAAATTTATCATTGGTGCTTCTATACAACACAACTATATTATGATTTTGCCAATTTACAAAAAACTTTTTCATACTACTAATAGCTGCATCTAATTGGCAAGGTCTATTATAACTTAATACAATAAACGTGATTTTTTTCATATCAATATTTCCTTTATTGTATCTTCATTAACTGCTAATAATTTTTTAGGTATTATAATTTGTCCTGATTTAATAATATCATATTTTTTTACAGCGTCGATTTCTTTTATATAAGTATATAATATACTATTATTAATTTGTTCTATTGTTGATACTGTTAAGTTTTTATGAAAAAAATGGTATGTATTTAACTCTTCTAAGTCTACTGATATATAATTACATATCTTTGTAATACGATAATTAAAGTCTGCATCTTCTGGTCCATATCCTATATATCTTTCATCAAATCCTAAAATTTTATCAAACGATTTTCTATGTATCAATCCGTTACCCGGTGCTATTCCTCCCTTAGTACGAAAATTATCTTTACTATTTAAAAATATTTTTTTACAGTCTTCTATATTTAAAGGATATGAAGAAGGTCCTAAATTATTATTATATCCAACTACTCTAACTGGTACAGATCTATTCATCCAAAACAAACCCATACAATTCACATATTCAGGATGATAAAATAAATCTATATCTGATAAAAAGAAATAATCTGAATTAATTAATTGTTTAACTCCAATATTAATAGTTGTTGGCTTACAATACATTTTCAAATCTAAAGGTTCATGATGATATTTTATATTACCTAATCCTTTGATTTTTTTATAAATACAATCCTTAGATGTATTACAAACACACACATTCACATTTTGTTTTATAATGCTCTTAATTGAATGTTTAAGTCTATTAATAGCTTCATTTTGATCTTCATTAAAATGAAACGAATATAAAAAATCTATTTTAGGTACAACAATATTCTTCTTTAAATTATCAAATAAATGTTGTTTGTTTTTATTTTCGTCTGTTAATATACCTAATTTTTTAGTAGCTTCTCTAATTTCATGTTTTAAACCATCTATTTCATTTGATTTATCAATATCAATAACTTCTAAATAACCTCGATATTTTTCAGCAATATTATCAGGAACTATATATCGCTTACCATCCCACGGTATTTCTTTCTTATACTCAGCAAATCTTAATGGTTTACCAGTACGATTAATTACTACTTTCATAATTCTGGATATTTTGGTTTGTTTTTAATTTCTCTGGCTAAACTAATTTGATATATTGGATTTTTTTTACCATCACTTATAGGATTAGTATCATTATAAATATACATTATCTTATTAATAAACTGAATTCTTCTATTACCACACATTTCAACTAAAGGATACATTATAGCTAAATCCCACGCCATAGGATAATACTTCCCATTTGACATTCTTAAATCAGCATCCTTTAACTGTTTCCATACCTTATATTTAAAAGTTCTTAAATGAGAAGTACACCAATATTCTTTACCATCTCTATATTCTCGCGTACTCATTGTTAAAGGTTTATTCATACCGCGAGTTTTATTGTCAGACATATGAATATATTGACCATAAGTTAGCCATATATTTTGATTTTGATAGACCTCATTTAAATATTCTAATATATCATGCGCCGCTAATAAATCATCACCATCTAATAAAACTATAATATCTTCATCATTATCACATATTAAGTTAATACCATATACTATATTTTCTAAAGCACCAACATTAACATTTCTCTGTAATAATCTATATTGCTTTCTTTTATAATTGTCTGCCTCTGGAATATCTTTCATAAAACTTAAAATATATTCTAATGTTTGATCAGTTGAAGCATCATCTATTATAACAGATTTCCAATTAGTATATGCTTGATTATGTAATGACCATATACATTTTTGGATCCATGGAGCTGCATTATAGGCAGGTATAATGATTTTAAAATTATTTTGTATCATACTTCTAACTCCGTTACCCATTTTTTAACAATTTCTTCTTTACTTAGTTCCCAATAACCATCAGTTGATTTATTACCGTGATAATTTGTATTAGTTAACTTACATTCCCCTTTAATATATCCCCAAGTTTCTAGTATTGAAGAATGATATACGTCTGTTACAGAGTCATACATTTTTTGTTTATCGTCTTCAATTCCTTTATATATAACTTTATTACCATCAATTAAGGGAGCAACTTGAGTTTGCCAACACCAAGGATCAGATAAAACTCCATAAATTAAAACTTGTTCACATCCGTCTGCTAAAGCTCTCTTAATAGATTCATCGACCCTTTTATTTCTATCAATTGAACCTATAATCCCACCAATTTTCTTATTAGGTTTAGGATTAGGTTTTAAATCATTTAATATATTTGGTATTATAAAACTAGGATGCTCTACTAAATGATATAACTTCTGATGTTCACTAACAAAGTGTATCTTATCATAAATGGAATAATTAATATTCTTTATTGGAAAAATATCTTGCTCGTGACTTGAAAAGAAAAATCCTTTAACAGGAGGTCTACTATTAAAGGAATTAATAAAATGAATTATTAAAATATCTTCTTTCTTAACTGGTAACTTATTTCCACGAATATACTGTGCTGAATTACATTGATTTAATTGCCAATTATGAGGTCCATAAAATATAGTTTCATAACCAGCTTCATTTAAAGCATTAGTTAGATTAATAAAAGCTATTGTTGAACCACCTATATTAGACCAACCACTTATAATTTTGATCATTATATAAAATCCTTTCAATTCAAAAATAACATTTTCTATAGTGAATGTCAATATTTATCGTTTCAAATAAACATAGAAATCTACTAAAGTATTATTTTGTATTAATTCATTTAAAATAATCTTATTATCTTGCTTAGATTGTATAGTTTCAACTAAAACATATATCGTGGTAAAAAAATTCTTTTTTGCGGATAATAACCTTTCTTTTATTATTTCAATATCATTATTTTCAATTAGTATTATTGACTCTTTACCTTTTAAAACTGATTGTATTTCTTCGTTTATTTGATTAGTTTCGGCATTAATAGCTGAAAGTTGTATATACTTCTCACTAACTGTTACTTTATTACTATCACCACAAACTAATACAAATAGTTTATCGTCCTTTAGATTATTAACTTGGTCGATTTCTATTCTTGTTGGTTTATCTAATTCATAATAATTAAGAAAGCTGATCATTTTGTATAGGTTCCTCAATATTAACTGGTGGTGTATCAGTTAGTTTATCAGTCGGAACAGCTCTTATTTTATTACATTTATCTTCTATACTATGTAAAAACTTTTCTTTAGCTTTATTTATTACATTATGAATTTTACGTTGCATTTTCTTAATTTGATTATTATCTCCACTCATATACTTACGCAATTCAACACCTATAGCTGTATTAAAATCACCAAATGAAGGAAATCGCTTTTCAAGATAATTAGACAACCTTGATATAAAAGCAGGATCCAACGAAGACGTAAACTCTACATCTTCCTTTAACATATCATTCACCATTGATACAAACTCTAATGGATCCTGAAAATAATAATCATTAAATTTCATTATAACTTTAGTCCTTCATCTAACATTTTTGAACCTAAAAATCTCTTAAACTCATCGCCTTCTGATAAATTAGACTCTAAATGATTTTTTAACCTATCAATAACCTTATCAGCATCATGCTTTAAACAAAATGTAGATATAACAAACTCCCTTAATTGTGCAAATGATAATCCCTTTGTCTTTTCTGCTAACTCATGAATCTTAACATCCTCTATATTCTCTTTAAGTTTAGCTTTTAAATATGCATATCTACCTTCTAATGGTGGATTATCTATTTTAATCTTTCTATCAAAACGAGAAGCTCTAAGTATTCTAGGTGGTAATTTTTGAATATAATTTGTAGTTGCTAAAAATAATACATTATCTGTCTGTGAATCTCCATCAAACAACTCTAAAATAGCATGTTCTCCACCATAATTAATTATTTCATCTATATCTTCAATAATACATAATACCTTACGTTCTTTTTCAACTTCACGTAATGCACGTAATCCACTAACTAAATTGTGCGCATCCTTTGTAATAAGTACTATATTATTCTTTTCTGCCGCTTCTGCCATAGCTAACTTCAACAGGGCCGACTTACCGCACCCTGGTTCGCCGAAAAGTAATACTCCTCTTTTATGTGTAAACCCATATTTTGTAAAGTCTGCTTTTAAATTCCAAAAATTATCTATTTCTTTCAAAATACTATTATATCTGCTATCTTCAAATCTCAAAATATCATCCGTATTAACATCATGAATTTCAAAAAATATACCTTCTATACTATTTTGAATCCTATATATACCAGCCGGTAATACTTTTTCAGTAACTATTTCGCCAACAGGAGAAAATGAATTACCTTGCACCATATATTTTTTATATATCTGTTTTCTTTTACTTTCAGATTGTTTTAATATTGGTACATTTAGTATATCTGATACTCTATCAGAAGATTCTTTCAAATATTGTGTAAATGACATTATTTTCTCCTTTAAAAATTACTTTATTTCTTCTATATATTTTTCATCAGGTAATTGATCCATAATATATTGTGATCTATATTCCTTTTCAAACGGACCTTTAGGCTCAATTAATGAAACTGCCATTAATGTACTTTTAGGATCATCACCTTTAATTATATAGCCAGTTCCATGTTTTATATGTATTTCATCATCTGGCATTGTTATATATTTTTCAAAAACTGGCAAAATTATCTGTGTATTTCCATAATAATAATTTGATTTTTTAACTTCACCGGTATTAATCCATACAGGAAAACTATCTTTAACTTTAAAAATTCTATCTTTGTTTTCCATATTTTTTAAATAATCTTGAAAGCTCATTATTAGAACTCCATTTTATAAAAGTTTTCTATATCAGCTTTTAGTCCTGCTTCACCATGATTAGAAGATATCATTTCATCTATTCTTTTTTGATACTGTTCAAAAATACTAGATTCATCAAATGATTGTTTCCATACCATATCTGCTGATTCTAATTTAGCTGAAGCTTCTTGTAATAATAACATTGCTTCTTTAGCTATTTTAAAAGCATTACCGGCTTCTGACTTTTCTACTATAAAATTATGAAATGACATGTTATTTTCCTTGTTTAAACGATGCTACAAATGGTTTTAAACCGGCTTCTCCATTATCTGTTATTATAATTTCATCTACTAATTGTTTAAAATGAATAAAATCACCAGTTTGATTACCTGCATTTTCCCATGCTGAAGCTGCATCACCTAAATAACTACTGGCTTTTTGTAACAATTCTAAAGCTTTACTTGCATTTTGAATAGCTTCTTGATTAAAATCATTTTGAACATCTTTTACAAATTCATGAAATGGCATATTTTTCTCCTTTAAAAATCTGTTCCTATTTCATCATACATATCGTTAGCTAATTGACTTTCATCACTTATACTATGTTTTGAATTATCTGGTTCATATACTGAATTATATTGATACTTTCCGGTATTATCCTTTAAAAACCAATAAATAGCCTTTTCCGCTTCTTCACGCCAATTAGATGCATTAAACACATCGCTTAAATGCCTCATAACTTGATTTTTTATATTGTTTTTTATATTATATTTCTTTTGAATTTCCTTTCTAATTATTTCATCATATAAAGGATAAACATTATTACCAATTGATTTAGTAAGTAATTTATATTCTTTTTGATTATTTAACACATTTTGTAATATTTCTTCTGCATCTTTATCTGATATATCCTTTTCAAACTCACTATCAGCTATAACTTTAATATAATCAATATTTAAATCGTCTTTGGTTGTTAAAAACATACCTTGGACTTTGCTTATTTCCATAAGATACTTTTGATAAGCTAACATTATTGAATTCTCCTATATAACTATTTATAATATTTAATAATAGATGTAACTATCAACTAATTTATAACTTATATTGAATGCATTAAGCAATAGTTGAATTTCCTTAAGGCACTCGTTTTGTCCTCCGCCGCAAATTAAAGAACCATCCCAATTGTCCTTTAATTCTCCTATACTAATATCTGGAGTCCATATAGTTAAACTTTCATCTTCTAAATTATCTTTTATGTTATTAAAATCTTTTTCGGGTAAAACATTTTTCCACACATCAATAGATATGTCTCTAGAATCGTGTTTCCTATTAATTGCCATATAACGTAAAGCTTGTTTCATTCCATTATTAGAAACACCAGCATCCATAAAATCTCTATAAAAGCTATACGATTTTTGAACCCAACTAATTTTATCCCATTCAAAGTTTTCTAGATCAGGATTATTTTCAATTAACCAATTTGTTATAGCTTCTTGAGAGTCTTCACTACCAATAGTTTCAGGACCATTATAGAAATATAATATATTCTTCTTTATAGTAGTAAGAAAATTACCAAAATCTTCTATTGAAAACTTCTTTGTAATATTTTCTTCATATAAAGGTTGAACATCTACAACTATTAAGTTTCTAAATTCACTACCTAATCGTTCATTTAAATTATAATATTCAGTAAATTTCATAGTTTATACATCCAATATCTTAATTTGATTTTTATTAAATACAACTATTTCATCCATAAAATCATCAATAACACCATCATATCCCATTGAAATTAATTTATTTTTCATTTCTATTCCATTTAAACGATAACCTAACTTATCTAAAACTTCTCTATCTGCTGGATTTTTAAATGTTATTTCTACAGTTGTAATTCTATTTTCGTCTTGTATTCCTTTAATTTTAGTATACTTCTTAGCTTCTTCTTTATTTTTTGAAAAATATATACCAGAAACTCTAAGTGCTTCACTATCTCTAACATTAAAATCTCTAATTTTATTCTCACGACTACCATGATATGCTTTTATAACAATAGATTCGTTTAAGTCATAATAATCAACGAATTTCTTGTTATATCTCATATGTATAAGTACCGTCTTTAGGAAGATAGCCTGGTTTTCTCATAACTGTAATGATAGATATGAAGTCCTTGCCTTTACGCATTTTAAGAGCACCAATAATGTTTAACTTAGTTTCTTTATTCTTAACTAAAAACTCAGCTTCATTTTCTATTTCACCGTTGGCGTAGTCATTCATTATGTTAGGTAATGCTTTTTCCAAGTCTTTAATAATTTCATCTTCTGTAATGTTCATTCGTTTGTAATTATCAAGTCTATTCATTTGTTGATCTGAATGAGAAGTACTATATAGGTCTAGGTTTTCAATATCAATTTCAATTTTCTGATTTGATATTGTTAAAAACTTCTTTTCTTGTAGTAAATAAAAGTCTTTAAAATGCATAAGTATATTCCTTACATAGTATTTATAAAAACAAAAAGCCTATCAAAATTAAATGATAGGCTTTTTAAGTTGACTACATCAATGATTACTGTTTCTTATATTCTGCGTCAAATGAAGGGGCTTTAACAGTTTCAATCTTTTCATTAGGTTTAGCTGGTTTAGCTGTTAAATTACCTTTAGGTGGAGCTTTCTTTTCTACCTTAGGAGTCTTAACAGTTTCTACCTTTTCTTTAGGTTTAGAAGGTTTAGCTGTTAAAGCAGCTGAAGGAGCTTTTTTAGACATTGTTTCAGGTTTATTAGTTTTCTCCACCTTTTCATTAGGCTTTTTAGGAGTAGCAGTTAAAGCCGCTGAAGGTTCTTTTGTTTTTGTGAAAGCTTTATCTACTGAAGGCATTTTAGGTGTTTCGGATTCGTCTACAGTATCATCGTCGTCAAACATAAATTTACTTGCTATTTTAGTTATTGACAATGCTTCTTCGACTTCTTCTTTTTCTTCTGCCTTTTCTTCAGCTGCTTCTTCTTTTTCTTCAGCTTCTTCTTTCTCTTTCTTTGCTTTTTCTTCAGCTTCTTTCTTTTCAGCTTCTTCTTTCTTTGCTTTTTCTTCAGCTTCTTCTTTCTCTTTCTTTTCTTCGTCTTTATCAACTTCTGCTTCTTCAACTTCTGTTAAACCAAATTTACTTTCATTACCATCTTTATCGACACATACTAACTTAGATTCAGCAATACTTGTTACGTTATACCATTTATCGCCTACACGAATCAATTTACCTACTAGTTTATTGATATCAAGAGATTCTGCAACATCCTCGTCTTCTTCGTCTTCAGGAACTTCTTCGCCTTCTACATCTTCCCAACTAATAACACCTTCTTCATCTTCTGCGCCTTCAGGAGTTTCATCTGGTGTTACTTCGTCTTCGGGAGTTTCTTCTGGTTTATCTTCGCCTTCAGGAGTTGCTTCTGATTTATCTGTTATTTCAAATCCTTGTTCGCCAAAAAATTGTTTTAATGAGTCAGCAAATTTCTGTGCTTGTGTTGGGGATTCAAATTCATAGTCTTTATGTTCTAAACCAGTATCTTCATTTTCCGGATCCACTGTTACTTTATTATCTGTAACAGTAATAGTTAGTTTTTTAGCTTCGATATCAGTAGTTTCTTCTGGTTTATCTTCAGGAGTTTCTTCTGTAGTTTCTTCCGGTTCTGCATCTGGTGTTACTTCTTCAGCAGGAGTTTCTTCTGGTTCGTCTGTTACTTCAGGAACTTCTGGTTTCTCTGCCTTTTCTTCTAATTCCTCTTCCTCTTCCTTTTCGGCTTTCTTGCCTTTCTTACCTTTCTTTTTAGCCTTAGCAGATTCAGTTTCCATATCTATATCAGTTTCATCATCTGTCGTATAGATTGGTGTTACTGAAGGTATTGTAGTAACTGTTGGTTCTGCCATTCCGCCTTT
>Ga0265297_10003839_pt1 | contig 26014 bp, 39 predicted proteins | sample Munlanlwell13791_FD_192502 | JGI IMG/M metagenome (GOLD analysis project Ga0265297, IMG submission 192502) | Leachate microbial communities from a municipal landfill in Southern Ontario, Canada - Leachate well 137-91 | ecosystem: Engineered > Solid waste > Landfill > Unclassified | place...
GGAGGGAAAAACTTCTTGAAACTGTATCTGAATTTGATGATCAATTATTGGAGAATTATCTTTCAAATCCGAACAAAATTCAAAGTGAAGATATTATTCGAGCTATTAGATGTGGAACGATAAAAATGAAAATTACTCCTGTGTTTTGTGGCGCATCGTTCAAAAACAAAGGAATACAACCACTGTTAGATGGAGTAATTAGATATTTACCATCACCTGTTGACCTACCACCAGTAAAAGGTATTAATCCTGTAAATGAAAAAGAAGAATTTAGGAAAGCATCTGATAAAGAACCATTCAGCGCTTTGGTATTCAAAATTGTTACAGACCCTTTTGTTGGAAAACTGGCCTATTTTAGAGTCTATTCTGGAGAACTGAAATCAGGTGAAACTGCATTAAATGTGAGGACTGATAAGAGAGAAAGACTGTCCAGAATCTATCAGATGCACGCAAACAAACAAAATCCGATTGATGCAATAAAAGCTGGAGATATAGGGGCAGGTGTTGGATTTCGGGATATTAAAACAGGAGACAGCCTGTGTGACGCTAAACACCCTCTACTTCTTGAGTCTATGGAATTCCCGGAACCGGTTATTGGACTGGCCATAGAACCAAAAACCCAAAAAGACATGGATAAACTCGGTATTGCACTGCATAAACTTGCAGAGGAAGATCCGACATTTACAGTAAAAATAAATCAGGATACGGCTCAAACAATAATAAGCGGTATGGGTGAACTTCACCTTGAAATCATCGTTGACCGATTAAAGAGAGAATTTGGTGTTGATTGCAACCAAGGTAGTCCTGAAGTTTCATACAAGGAAGCCATTACAACATCTGTCATTCACCGCGAAGTCTACAAAAAACAAACGGGAGGAAAAGGAAAATTTGCCGATATACAATTTGAACTTTCACCAGCCGATAATGGCTTCAAAGGAGTACAGTTCGAAAACAATGTGATTGGGGGGAATATCCCCAAAGAATATATTCCTGCAATCGAAAAGGGATTCAAAGCTGCAATTTCAAATGGTGTATTGGCAGGATATCCTCTTGAATCAATTAAAATACGATTAATTGATGGTAGTTATCATACAGTTGATTCGGATTCCTTATCTTTCGAAACTGCTGCAAAAATTGCTTTTAAAGAAGCTGCAAGAAAAGCTAAACCTGTGCTAATGGAACCTGTAATGAGTGTTGAAGTAGCTACTCCTGAAGATTATTTAGGCGATGTAATAGGTGACTTGAACAGAAGAAGAGGGCAGATTGAAGGTGCCGATATGCGTGGAAATGCGCAGATTGTTAAAGCAAAGGTGCCTCTTGCTGAAATGTTTGGCTATGTTACGACTTTAAGAACATTGACTTCGGGAAGGGGGCTGTCCACCGTGACTTTTTCAAACTACGAACAGGTACCATCTGATATTGAAAAAAAGATTTTAGTAAAAATAAAAGGAGACTATTTTAAATTTTAAATAATGGGCACACAGAAGATACGAATAAAACTTCGCTCATACGATCATACATTGGTTGATAAATCAGCCGAGAAGATTGTTAAAACAGTAAAGGCAACGGGTGCAATCGTAAGTGGACCAATCCCGCTGCCCTCAAGAAGGAAAATATTTACGATACTTAGATCACCTCATGTCAATAAAACATCCAGGGAACAATTTGAACTTTGTTCGCATAAAAGGATGATCGATATTTACAGCACTAGTGCCAAAACTGTCGATGCCTTGATGAAACTTGAGTTACCGGGTGGTGTTGATGTTGAAATAAAAGTATAACAATGGTAGGAATTATAGGCAAAAAACTGGGAATGACCAGTATCTTTAATGATAAGGGAGAAAATATTCCTTGTACTGTGATTGAAGCAAAACCAAACGTGGTTACACAGTTGAAGAATTTGGAGAAAGAAGGTTATAACGCAGTTCAATTATCTTATGGAGAAATGAGGCCTAAATCGGCAATTAAAGCTCAAATAGGACATTTCAAAAAAGCGGGTACTACTCCAAAGGAAACCGTTATAGAATTCAGAAATCTAAGAAGATTTCCCGGAGTTGAAAATATTAAAGTTGGAGATACCCTTGATATTGGAATTTTCAATGAGAATGAATGGGTTGACGTTACAGGTATCAGTAAAGGAAAAGGCTTTCAGGGCGTAGTAAAACGTCATGGTTTTAAGGGTGTTGGAGGTTCAACTCACGGCCAGCACGACAGATCAAGAGCCCCCGGTTCAGTGGGTGCATCCTCCTATCCTTCACGTGTTTTCAAGGGGATGAGAATGGCTGGTCAAAAAGGTGCTGTAAAAGTTAAAATATTTAACCTGATCATAGTAAAAATTGATAAGGTGAATCATCTGTTGTTTTTGCAAGGTGCAGTGCCCGGTTATAAAGGTTCATATATTAAAATTGAGAAGTAAGATCATGAAATTGGATGTATATAATATAAAGGGAGAAAAGACGCAGAGACAAACCGAACTTCCTGATGATATATTTGCCATTGCACCAAATGATCATGCAATTTATCTGGATGTTAAAAGAATAATGTCGTCAATGAGGCAGGGTACTCATAAAGCAAAAGAAAGGGCAGAAATTGCAGGATCCACAAAGAAGTTAAGAAGGCAAAAAGGAACAGGTGGTGCACGTGTTGGTAATATTAAGTCACCGGTTTTTAAAGGGGGAGGTCGCATTTTTGGACCCAAACCAAGAGATTATGATATCAAGCTTAACAAGAAGGTAAAAGAGTTGGCGAGAAAGTCGGCATTATCCTACAAGATTATTGACAATAAGCTTCTTGTTATTGAGGATTTTGACTTTGAGATTCCTAAAACTAAAGAGTATTTGTCCATGTTGCAAAACTTTAAACTTCAGGATGTCAAAACATTATGCGTCACAAAAATTGATAATTTCAATGTTTTTCTTGCAGGAAGAAATTTACCTGATTCATATATATGCCCTCCGGAAAAGTTAAACACTTACGAAATCCTTAATAATGATTCACTTATCATTACGGAGAGTGCGCTAGAGGTTATCAAAGAAATTTTAATGAATTAATAAAATGAGTGTAATAAAACGACCATTGATTACCGAAAAATATTCAGCCCTTGCAGAAAAGGAGAATAAATATGGTTTCATCGTTGATAAAAAGGCCAGTAAGGAACAGATTAGAAGTGAGGTTGAAAAACTCTATAATGTTGAAATTATTGCAATAAACACGATGATATACGGAGGCAGATCAAAAACCAGATATACAAAAAAGAATATCATTTCAGGCAGAACAAATGCATTCAAAAAAGCGGTTGTTACGGTAAAAGATGGCCAAAATATTGATTTTTACAGTAATATATAAGAGACATGACTTTAAAAAGATTAAAACCGGTTACACCAGCTCAACGTTTTGCAGTTATAAGTGAGCATGATGAAATTACAACTTCAAAGCCAGAAAAGAGCCTCATTACTTCTTTCAAGAAAACGGGTGGAAGAAACAATCAGGGAAGGATGACAATGAGATATATTGGCGGAGGGCATAAGCGTTTGTTTAGAATAATTGATTTCAAAAGAGATAAACATGGTATTTCCGGGGTTGTCAATTCTGTTGAATATGATCCGAACCGTTCCTCATATATTTCATTAATAGTTTACAAAGATGGTGAGAAACGTTATATTATTGCGCCTGATGGATTGAAAGTAGGACAGGTTATTATCAGTGGTACTGGTATTGCTCCTGAAGTTGGAAATGCAACTTTTCTCAGTGAATTGCCTTTGGGTACTTTCGTCCATAATGTGGAACTCCATCCTGGGAAAGGAGGAGAACTCGCCCGAAGTGCCGGTACTTATGCGCAGTTGATGGCAAGAGATGGTAAATATGCAGTATTGAAAATGCCTTCGGGTGAAGTTAGGAATGTGTTGGTATCATGTATGGCAACAGTTGGAATTGTTTCCAATACTGATCATAATTTACAAAAACTTGGAAAAGCGGGTAGAAACAGATGGGTTGGACGGAGGCCTCGCACAAGAGGAGTTGCCATGAATCCTGTAGATCACCCGATGGGTGGAGGGGAAGGTAAAGCTTCCGGAGGCCATCCAAGGTCTCGCAAAGGCCTTTATGCAAAAGGTAAAAAAACGAGAAGCAGAACAAAATCCTCAAATAAACTGATAATCGAAAAGAGAAAGAAATAAGATATGGCTAGGTCTATTAAAAAAGGTCCTTATGTGAACTGGAAACTTAACAGGAAAGTTCAGGAATTGAATGAAAAAAATAAAAAAGTGGTAATTAAAACGTGGTCACGCAGATCAATGATTACACCTGATTTTGTAGGACATACATTTGCAGTTCATAACGGCAACAAATTTATACCAGTTTATGTTACTGAAAATATGGTAGGTCATAAATTCGGAGAATTTGCTCCAACCAGAAACTTTCGTGGTCACCCTGTAAAAAAATAAGTCAATGGAAGCAATAGCAAAACTTAGAAATTGCCCTTACTCACCGAGAAAAATGAGGTTATTAGCTGATATTATCAGAGGGAAAAGTGTCGAAGAAGCAATTAATATTGTAAAATTTCACCCAAAGAAAATATATAGTTTAAAAATTGAAAAGCTCATTCTTTCTGCTATATCAAATTATAAAATTAAGAATGAAGATGAAAGGGTAGATGAGTCAAATCTGTTTATCAAAACCATACAAGTTGATGGAGCAAGGCAACTTAAAAGAATCATGCCTGCTCCTCAGGGGAGAGCTCACAGGATTAGAAAAAGATCAAATCATATAACACTTGTGATTGATAACAAACAAAATATCAATTTAACAGAAGAAGAAAAAAACATAGAACTAAAAAAGGAAAATTCGGTTGAATAAATTTTATGGGACAAAAAGTTAATCCAATATCGTTAAGACTTGGTTACATCAGAGGATGGGAATCAAACTGGTATAGTGACAAAGACTATGCATCAAAATTAATGGAAGATAATCAAATCAGGCAATATGTTTATGCTCGCCTTTCGAAAGGAGGAATTGCCCGTATTGTTATTGAAAGAACTTTAAAAAGAATTACAGTAACCGTTCACACCTCCCGTCCAGGATTGGTAATTGGCAAAGGGGGAAATGAAGTGGACAGGTTAAAAGAGGAATTAAAAAATATCACTGGAAAGGATGTTCAGATCAATATCTTTGAGATAAGACGTCCTGAACTTGAAGCAAAACTCGTTGCGGAGAATATAGCACAACAGATTAAAGCCAGAATGTCATACAGAAGAGCGATGAAAATGGCTATTGCATCAACAATGAGAGTTGGAGCACAGGGAATAAAAATTAAATGTTCAGGCAGACTGGGAGGAGCTGAAATGGCCAGAACAGAAGAATATAAAGAAGGCAGAATTCCATTACATACATTCAGGTCAGACATTGATTATGCCATTTATGATTCCCATACAATATATGGTACCATAGGAGTGAAAGTTTGGATATGTAAAGGAGAAGTTTATGGAAAACGTGATCTTTCCCTCAATTTTGGAATGACCAACGAAAAACCCACAAAAGAACCAAAACGTTTTTCGCAGCAAAAAAGGAAATAATTTGAGATAAATAGAAGTACGATGTTACAACCAAAAAAATCGAAATACAGGAAAGTTCAAAAGGGCAGAGTAAGAGGAGTTACCACAAAGGGTGCTGAGATTGCTTTCGGTACTTTTGCACTAAAAAGTTTGGAACCTGCAAGAATTACAAACAACCAGCTTGAAGCAGCCCGTGTCGCGATAACCAGGCATGTAAAGAGGGAAGGAAAACTGTGGATCAGACTTTTTCCAGACAAGCCCATTACTAAAAAGCCTGCTGAAGTCAGGATGGGAAAAGGAAAAGGGAATCCTGAATATTGGGTTGCTGTGTGCCGTCCGGGAAAGATCTTGTTTGAAATTGACGGAGTTAGTATAGAGCTTGCAAAAGAAGCTTTGGCACTTGGTGCACAAAAATTGCCAATGCTTACCAAATTTGTTGTCAGAAAAGATTATAACGAGTAAAATTTAGCGTATGAAGTACAAAGACATTAGAGAATTAACCACCAAAGAGTTAAACGAATTGGTGTCGGAGGAAAAGGATAAGTACACTCGTATGAGAATATCCCACAGTGTTAATCCTTTAGACAACCCGATGAAATTGAAACAAACGAAAAGGACTATTGCCAAGCTGAAAACTGAACTGAGAAAGAGAGAATTAAACAAACAATAGCATTTACATGGAAAACATTACAAAAACAAGAAATATCCGCAAGGAAGTTGTTGGAAAAGTTGTTAGCAACAAAGCTGATAAATCCATTACTGTTCTTGTTGAACGCAGGGTAAAACACCCGATTTATGGTAAAACCATCTTGAAATCAACAAAATTCATCGCACATGATGAGAAAAATGAATGTGGTGAAGGAGATATTGTGGAAATAATGGAAACAAGACCTCTGAGTAAAAATAAAAGATGGCGTTTGGTAAAAATAGTAGAAAAGGCCAAATAAAATGATACAGAAAGAAACAAGACTGAAAGTTGCAGATAATAGCGGAGCTAAAGAAGTCCTTTGCATTAATGTGCTGGGGGGGAGCAAAAAGCGTTATGCTACGGTGGGTGATTTAATTATCGTTTCCGTTAAGAGTGCCATTCCAACCAGTAATTTAAAAAAGGGAGCAGTATCAACCGCTGTCGTTGTTAGAACGACTAAAGAGGTTCGCAGGAAAGATGGCTCATATATTCGTTTTGATGATAATGCTTGCGTTTTACTTAATAATGCAAAAGAACCTGTTGCAACCAGAATCTTCGGGCCAGTTGCCCGTGAATTGCGGGATAAGCAGTTCATGAAAATTGTATCACTGGCACCAGAAGTAGTGTAAATGGAGATTAAGATGAAAAATTTGAAATTAAAGATTAAGAAAGGGGATACCGTAATGGTAATAACCGGCAACTACAAAGGGAAAACCGGTAGGGTACTTGAAGTGAACAAAGATAAAGGAAAGGCATTTGTCGAAGGTGTGAATATAATTTCCAAACATACCAAGCCAAATCAGAAGAATCCGGATGGAGGCATTATTAAAAAAGAAGCACCAATTCAGATTTCAAACTTAATGCTGGTAGACCCTAAAACAAATAAGCCAACACGAGTGGGAAGAAAATTAAACGATAATAATAAATTGGTCAGGTTCTCAAAAAACTCCGGGGAGGTTATTGACAGATGAAATACGTACCATCATACAGACAGAAATATCTGAACGAGGTTGTTCCGGTTCTGGTAAATAAAATGGGATATAAAAACAAAATGGAAATTCCCAGGTTACTTAAAATATCGCTTAATCAAGGCGTTAATGGTGCTGTAGCTGACAAAAAGTTGGTGGATAAGGCAGTTGAAGAAATGACGTTAATTGCCGGTCAGAAGGCTGTACCTACTTATGCAAGAAAATCCATTTCAAACTTTAAACTGAGAGAAAAAATGCCTATCGGTGTTAAAGTAACTTTGAGAGGAGATATCATGTGGGAATTTCTTGAAAGGTTGATCAGCATTGCACTTCCTCGTGTACGAGATTTTAGGGGGATCAATGACAAAGGTTTTGACGGAAGGGGTAATTATTCTTTCGGCATAACTGAACAAATCATTTATCCCGAAATAGATCTCGATAAGGTTAGCAAAATCAATGGATTTGATATAACATTTGTAACAAGTGCGAAGAATGATCATGAAGCATATTTGTTACTTTCAGAATTAGGATTACCATTTAAAAACAAAAATCAGGAATAAAATGTCAAAGTTATCAAGCAAGGTAAGAAACAATAAAAGGAAGATGCTTGTTGAAAAGTATGCCAAAAAAAGAGCTGAATTGAAAGCAGAAGGTAATTATGAAGCTTTAGACAAATTGCCAAAGAATTCCTCAAAAATAAGGATTCGGTTTAGGTGTGAAATTACAGGAAGGCCGCGTGGCAACATGAGACAATTTGGAGTTTGCCGAAATCAATTCAGAGAAATGGCACATGATGGTTTAATTCCTGGTGTAAAAAAAGCAAGCTGGTAAAATTTAAGGGATTATGGATACAATTGGAGATTTTTTAACAATTATCAGGAATGCCATTAAGGCAAAAAAGAAAGTTGTAGAAGTGCCTCGGTCTTATGTAAAGACTGAAATTGCGCGTATTCTTTTTGAACAAGGTTATATATTAAGTTATAAAATTGATGACATAAAGAATTTTCAGGGTTCAATAAAATTGGCACTGAAATATGATCCGGCCACAGGGCTTCCGGCTATTAAGAAGTTAGGTCGAATCAGTACTCCCGGTTTAAGAAATTATGCCGGTGTCGGAGAATTACCGAAAATCATTAATGGCTTGGGTATATCAATCATTTCCACTTCCAAAGGGATTATGACCGACAAAGAAGCCCGTCAGCATCATGTTGGAGGTGAAGTTTTATGTTATATTTATTAAAATAGAATGAAATGTCCAGAATAGGTAAAATGCCGATTGAATTGCCTGATAAAGTTCAGGTGGAGGTATCAAAGGGAAATAATGTTAAGGTGATTGGCCCCAAAGGTTCATTATCAAGACAATTTGATCCTGAGTTAACCATTAAGGTCGAGAGTAATCATATTACTGTCGAAAGGCCAACGAGCCAAAGGAGGCACCGTTCTTTACATGGCCTGACAAGAACTCTGATAAACAATATGGTTGTTGGTGTTACTCAAGGTTATACAATCGAACAAGAATTGGTTGGCGTTGGTTACAAAGCTTCGTCTCAGGAGAACAGACTTGAGCTTACACTTGGTTTTTCACATGACATCGTATTTGTGATGCCGGAAGAAGTAAAGGTGAGTACTGAAACGCTGAAGGGAAAAAATCCGAAAATCATCCTTCATAGTCATGATAAGGAACTTGTTGGCCTGATCGCAGCAAAGATTAGGGCATTCAGAAAACCGGAACCATACAAAGGTAAAGGTATTAAATACGTTAATGAAACATTAAGAAGGAAAGCTGGAAAAACAGCTGCCGGTCAAAAATAATTGAGATGGATAGTATCAAAACAAAATTGAACAGAAGAAGAAGAATCAGGCTGAGCATAAGAAAAAAGATTAAAGGAACAGCTGAAAGACCAAGGTTAAGTGTTTTCAGAAGTAACACAAATATATATGCTCAGATTATTGATGATGTTAAAGGGCATACATTAGCGTCCGTAACTTCACTTAATTCATCTGACCAAAAAGGAAAAACTAAAATAGAAGTTGCTAAATTAATGGGACTTAAAATTGCCGTAAAAGCCTTGGAGAATAATATTAAAAATGTTGTTTTTGACAGGAATGGATATTTATATCACGGCAGAGTAAAAGCATTTGCCGAAGGTGCAAGAGAAGGTGGTTTAGAATTTTAATCAAACATAAGCAATGGATCGCAATATTAAAAGAATAAAAACAAGTGAAATTGAACTCTCGGAAAGAGTAGTCAGCATTAATAGAGTTACAAAGGTCACCAAGGGAGGTCGTACTTTTACTTTCTCAGCAGTAGTTGTTGTGGGAAATGGAGAAGGTATTATCGGATTTGGTCTGGGAAAAGCGCATGAGGTTACTGAAGCTATTGCCAAGGGAGTCAATGATGCAAAAAAGAATCTTCTTCAGGTACCTGTTGTAAAGGGAACCATTCCTCACGAACAGGAATCAAAATACGGTGGAGCGCAGGTGTTTCTTCGTCCTGCATCTCCTGGTACAGGTGTCGTTGCAGGAGGAGCTATGCGTGCTGTCCTCGAAAGTGCAGGCATTACAGATATTTTAGCAAAATCAAAAGGCTCATCAAATCCACATAATGTTGTTAAGGCAACTGTAAAAGCACTGATGGATATGCGTGATGCATATACAATCGCAAAAATGAGAAATATCGAACTTATAAAAGTATTTAATGGATAGTCATGAAAGACATTGAAATTACATTAATAAAAAGCCTGATTGACCGGCCCAAGGATCAAAAACTCACTGTAAAAGCATTGGGTTTAGGCAAAATCAACAGCAAGGTGATTCATAAAGATACACCTCAAATTATAGGAATGATAGAAAAAGTAAAACATTTGGTAAAAGTTGAATATATACAAAAATGAATTTACACAATCTGAAACCGGCAAAAGGTTCTGTTCATAAGGAAGGCAAGCGACTTGGAAGAGGAGAAGGCTCAAAAAAAGGGGGCACCTCAGGAAGAGGGCATAAAGGGGCTAAGTCCAGGTCTGGATATACTCGGAAAATTGGACACGAAGGCGGTCAAATGCCACTTCAAAGAAGAGTACCAAAATTCGGTTTTATTAATCGAAACAGCATCGTTTATGTACCAATCAATTTGAACACCATTCAAGCCCTTCATGAAAAATTGGATATCAATGTTTTCGACCATGAGGTTTTTAAGAAAAATGGATTGATTTCAAAAAACGACAAATACAAGATTTTAGGAAGGGGGACTTTATCTGCAAAAATCGAGGTCAGTGCTCATGCATTTTCAGGAACTGCCAAAGAGGAAATTGAAAAATTAGGTGGTAAAGCCATAAATCTTTAACAAATGTTTAAACTAATCCAAACAATTAAGAATATTATTAAGATCGAGGATCTCAGAATAAGAATACTCTTTACACTGGGATTTATTCTGATTTATCGTCTTGGTTCTTATGTTGTACTTCCCGGAGTTGATCCAAATGCTTTGGCTGCTTATTCCAAACAATCATCTGAAGGTATTTTGGGACTTATCAATATGTTTGCCGGAGGTGCTTTCTCAAGAGCTTCAATTTTCGCACTTGGAATCATGCCTTATATATCTGCATCAATTGTCATTCAATTGCTCGGGATAGCCGTTCCTTATTTCCAGAAACTTCAGAAAGAAGGAGAATCGGGAAGAAAGAAATTGAATCAGATTACCAGAGTGCTCACCATTGCGGTAACGGGAGTTCAATCAGTGGCATTCTTGTCGAACCTGAAAAATTCTGCCAGTTTGGCCATAGTTTCAAATACAAATCCGGAAATACTATCCCCATTGTTATTCATGACAATGAACATGATTTTGCTTACCGCAGGAACATTATTTGTTATGTGGCTTGGTGAAAAAATAACTGATAAAGGCATAGGAAACGGGATATCCTTAATCATTATGATTGGAATTGTTGCAAGATTGCCTTTAGCCTTATTTGCTGAATTGGATACTCGTTTAGGTGAAACCGGAGGAGGTTTGGTAATATTCTTTGTCGAAATAGTTGCATTATTAGCTGTGATTCTGGGAACAATTTTGCTGGTACAGGGAACCAGACGGATACCAGTGCAATATGCGAAACGTATTGTAGGAAATCGTCAGTATGGTGGTGTAAGGCAGTACCTTCCTTTGAAAGTTAATGCTGCCGGTGTAATGCCTATCATTTTTGCACAGGCTTTAATGTTTATTCCGGCCACTATTGCTCAGTTTTTTCCTGATTCATCCGCATGGAGAGGTTTGGCTGCAGCTTTAAATCAGTATACTTCATTTTGGTATAGCTTTATATTTGCCATCATGATCATTTTATTTACTTATTTCTATACTGCAGTTACTGTCAATCCATCCCAAATTGCGGATGATCTGAAACGAAATGGTGGTTTTATTCCTGGGATAAAGCCGGGTAAAAAAACTTCCGGATATATTGATACCGTTATGAGCCGAATAACGCTTCCCGGGTCAATATTTTTGGCATTGGTCGCAATAATGCCTTCTTTTGCCGGAATTCTTAAGGTAAATACACAATTTGCACAATTTTTTGGAGGCACTTCCTTACTAATTATGGTGGGAGTAATTTTGGATACATTGCAGCAGATTGAAAGCCATTTATTGATGAGGCATTATGATGGTTTGATGAAAAGTGGCAGGATTAAAGGCAGAACAGGATCAATGGGAGGATATTAAGGAAATAGAATGGCAAAACAGGCGACCATAATGCAAGACGGAATAGTGACAGAAGCATTGCCAAATGCAATGTTTAGGGTCAGACTTGAAAATGGCCATGAGATTTTAACTCACATATCAGGGAAGATGCGGATGTACTATATACGGATTCTACCCGGAGATAAGGTCAGAATTGAGATGTCGCCCTACGATTTATCAAAAGGAAGAATAACATTCAGGTATAAATAGAAAGAAATGAAAATCAAAACATCGGTAAAGAAAAGAAGTCCTGAAGACATTATTGTCAAAAGAAAGGGTAGAGTTTATGTTATTAATAAAAAGAATCCAAGAAATAAACAAAGACAAGGATAGAATATGGCACGTATCAGAGGTATAGATCTTCCGGGGAATAAAAGAGGAGACATCAGTCTTTCTTATATATACGGTATTGGCAAATCCAATGCACGTGAAATTTTGCAGAAAGCCGGAGTAGATTATGAAATGAAAGTTGACCAATGGACAGACGAACAATTGGTGCAAATCAGGAATATTATTAATGAAGAATACAAAACTGAAGGTGAATTAAGATCGGAAGTTCAGTTGAACATCAAGAGATTAATTGATATCGGATGTTACAGAGGTATTCGTCATCGTAAAGGACTTCCGGTCAGGGGGCAACGTACGCATACCAATGCACGTACCAGGAAAGGAAAGAAAAAAGGAGCAATAGCGAATAAAAAACAAGCCGGTAAAAAATAAGTAAATGGGAAAAAAGAGAATTAGAACTGTAAAGAAACGTAAGGTTGTTGTAGAACCTATAGGGATAGCATTTATTAAAGCAACCTTTAATAACATTATTGTCTCTATAACAAATTCGACAGGTCAGGTTATTTCGTGGTCTTCTGCCGGAAAGATGGGCTTTAGGGGATCCAAAAAAAACACGCCTTATGCAGCACAAAAAGCAGCAGAGGATTCTGCTAAAATTGCATTTGACCTTGGTTTGCGCAAAGCAATTGTTTATGTGAAAGGACCGGGTGCCGGGCGTGATGCTGCAATCAGAACAATTAATAATATCGGAATTGAAGTAACAGATATACATGATACGACACCTATTCCACATAATGGATGCAGACCACCGAAAAGAAGAAGAGTTTAAAACGAATAATAATTAACGAAGATGGCAAGATATATTGGTGCAAAGTCAAAAATAGCCAGAAGATTTAAAGATCCTATTTTTGGTCCTGATAAATCTTTAGGTAAGAAAAGTTCGCAAGCAGCAAGGAAGTCAAAGAAAATGACTGAATATGGAATTCAGCTTGCTGAAAAGCAAAAAGCAAAATATACTTATGGACTACTTGAAAGACAATTCAGAAATCTGTTTGAAAAGGCTGCAAGGAAGACTGGTAAAACAGGAGACAACCTGCTTAAGTTTTTGGAGTCTCGTTTAGATAATGCTGTTTTCAGATTAGGCTTGGCAAGGACAAGAGCAGGTGCAAGGCAGTTAGTGATTCATAAGCATATTATGGTTAACAACAGAGTTGTAAATATTCCATCATATATGCTCAGACCAGGTGATTTGGTTACAGTCAGAGAAAAGTCCAAATCATTGGAAAGTATTCTGAATTCTTTGGCTTCAAAGAAACATGCATATAATTGGTTTGAATGGGATAATGAAAACAAGGTAGGCAAGTTTGTCAATTATCCCGAAAGAGAAGATATTCCTGAAAATATCAGAGAAAATCTTATCGTTGAGTTTTATTCCAAGCAATAATAATTAAATTAAAAATTATGGGATTGATTCCATTTCAGAAACCGGACAAGGTTGTGATGCAAAAAGCATCGGATTTCCATGGTATATTTGAGTTTTATCCTCTGGAAAAAGGTTATGGTGTAACGATTGGCAATGCTTTAAGAAGAGTGTTATTATCTTCTCTTGAAGGATTTGCGATTACAAGCGTCAGAATAGATGGTGTTGACCAGGAATTTTCCACCATTAAAGGTGTCGTTGAGGATGTCATTAATATTATTCTTAACTTGAAGCAAATCCGGTTTAAACCAATTTCAGACGAAAATGAAGAAAAGATTTTTATTTCCATCTCCGGGAAAACACAATTGACAGGAGAAGAAATTGGTAAAGCCTCGAATAATTTTATGGTATTAAATCCGGAAATGCTTATTTGCACAATGGAACCTTCCGTAAAGTTCGATATGGAGTTAATGGTCAAACGTGGTCGCGGTTACAGGTCTGTTGAAGACAATAAGCCGGTTGACGCACCAATTGGCCTTATTACAATGGATTCCATCTTTTCTCCAATCAAGCATGTCATGTATACAGTGGATAATTACCGTGTCGGACAAGATACGGATTTTGAAAAACTAATACTTGATATTAAAACGGACGGTTCAATTCATCCTGAACAGGCATTGAAAGAAGCAGCGAAAGTATTAATGCAGCATTTCATTCTGTTTTCGGATGAAAAAATTACTTTGGATGAAGAGCTTAAAAAGGATGAACGTAAAGTTGACGAAAAATTCCTTCAGATGCGAAAACTTCTTAAAACAGCATTAACGGATTTGGACCTCTCAGTTCGTGCATATAATTGTTTGGCAGCTGCAGGAATACAAACACTTGGGCAACTTGTTCAATATGATGTTGGAGATTTATTGAAATTCAGAAATTTTGGAAAGAAGTCACTCGTTGAAATTGAAGAGCTTGTAAGAGAAAAAGGTTTGACATTTGGAATGGATGTCGGAATTTATAAAATAGATCAGGAGTAAAGATATGAGACACGGCAGAAAATTTAATCATTTAGGACGAAAATCAGCGCATAGGAAATCACTTTTGTCCAACATGGCATCCTCCCTGATTCTGCATAAGAGAATCAGAACAACCGTTGCCAAAGCAAAAGAGTTAAGAAAATATATAGAACCACTTATTACAAAATCAAAAGTGGATACGACACATTCGCGAAGAGTTGTTTTCACATACCTTGGCCATAACGAAAGCGTGAAGGAATTGTTCAGCACGGTAGCCAACAAAGTTGCTGAAAGGCCAGGTGGCTATACAAGAATCATTAAAACAGGTACACGGCTTGGAGATAATGCGGAAACCTGCATTATGGAACTGGTTGATTTTAATGAGATTTATGTAAAGGACGATCGTAAAAAACGTGCAAAAGGTAGAACAAGACGTGGTGGTAAGAAGACAGAAGGCCTGGAAGTAAAGGAGCAGGTCACAGAGACTCCTGCAAAGAAAAATGCGGAAAAGAAGGAAACTGAAAAATCAGCAGAATCGAAAAAGTCCGATAAGATTACTGAAACCAATATTTCTGATGCTCCTGAATCGGTCGAGACCAAGGCAATGGAAGAGGATAATTCTCCAAAAGGGGATGATATTCAGGATACATAATAATTCCCTCTTAATTTTATTTTCTGCTTTCTAATATTTTTTGACTTATTATTGTATAATCAAAATACATAGTACGATTATGGAATACACACATTTGCATTATTTTGGGTATATTTTTGTCGGCTTTGCACATTTGTCGGACAAAAAATTCTCTGAAGAAGAGCATAAAAAGGTGATTGAACTTGTTGACGATTGGGCAGGTGCAGGGCGTTCAGATGCTTCTTTTGCCATAACCATGGCTGAAGTCATGATGTGGTACGATGAAATCAAGGAATTTGATAAAAAGCAGGAACATTTTTTGAAAACTCTTGACTTTCTTGCTGTTCAGGATTGGTTCAAACCTGAAATGAAGAAAAAATTCATTGAACATCTTTGGCAATTGGCAGCTGCAGATGGAATTGTAGAGTCTGAAAGAGAATATATAAAAATGATTGCTGATAAATGGGGTGTGCCGTCCATTTAATGCAATACAAATGGGAAGTCTAATTCCCTTGTTTTCTTAAAATAGTATAAATTTTTTCCTGAATCAATGATCGTGTATTCCTCTGTATAAGAGTCCTGTTATTCGAATCCGGATAAGTACGGTTGGAAAGAAAAATGTAAATCAGTTTATTGTCAGGATCTGCCCAAACACAACTTCCGGTAAATCCTGTGTGGCCAAAAGTGCTGTAAGGTGCATTCCGGCTTGTCGGGCTATAGGAAACAGTCGAATCAGTTTCCGGTTTATCAAAGCCATAACCTCTTCTGCTGACCACAGATTGTTGTTTTGTAAATTCTTCTATTGTTTCAGGTTGATAATAGGTGACACCGCCATAACTTCCTTTATTAAGAAACATCTGGAATAGTTTTGCCATGTCGTTGGCATTGGTGAATAGGCCTGCATGACCATCATATCCGCCAAGCAGCGCTGCAGCAGGATCATGAACATAAGCCTTTACAATCCTGTGTCGGAAATAATTATCATCTTCAGATTCGGGAACCAGGCAGATATCCCTGTCTTTCCAAGGATTAAAACAACTGTTATTCATGCCCATAGGCGTATAGAAATTTCTGAAAAGGTAATCTTCATAGGGGATTTCAACCAGGCTGTCCACTATTCTCTTTAGCAGCATGAAGTTTAAATCACTATAATTGTATTCCCCCCTGTTTTTTAAAGGTGTTTTGAATATGGTTTTCCAGATACTGTCTTTAATACTTGACAATACATAAAAACTATCGGAAACCTTTATGCTGAATTTTTCAGACCATGTTGACTGATAATATAATGGGGAAGGCAATTTCAATGAGTCAAGATAACTTTTATAAAAGGGTATCCATGGGGTAGTTCCGGATTCATGAAGCAACAATTCCTTGATTCTTAATGAAGAGTAACCATTTTTCGATTTGTTGTTTAAAAATTTTCCAACTGTGTCATCAAATTTTAATTTATGATTTTCATATAGTTTCATTACGGGTAATAAGGTGGAGGAAACTTTCGTTATGGAGGCTACATCATACATATCGTAAATGGAAACCGGAACTTCTTGCTCATAATTATGAAATCCGAAAGCTTTATGATAAAAAACTTTACCATCCTTAGCAATCAGGATCTGACAACCGGGTGTTGCGTGACTCAGAATTGCATCATTAGCAATGCTGTCAATAACCAAAAGTGCTTTTGAATCAAGTCCAAGCTCTTCAGGAATCGTATATTTTAACCGGATAACTTTATTTATATCAATGCCATCGTTTTGTTTGAATGTTGAGCCCACACTAACAGGTAATCTGCCCTTAATAGGGATCCCGCCAAAAAGTGCCTGAACGGCAAGGTCAAGTAATAACGGATAATTTTCTGTCACCTGGATTACGGTTTGCATATCCTGAAGTTTTTCAAGCACATAAGGGCTACCGTAGTTTAGAAGGATGACATGAGCATTTTTATTCAATTCGTTAATAAAATTTAACACAAAAGGTGAAATGCCAAATGTCTTTATGTTGAGCCAGGAAACAGCCTGTAAACTTATGATAATGTGCGAATATCCTCTCAGCCACTGGTGTATTTGGAAAATTTCGGAAGAATCAGCATTTTCATGCAGTATATAATGATCACTCTTTACGTATAAATCTACACTTTTCTGGAATTGATTGCCCTGCATCGCACCAATGGAAAGTGTTGCAAAGGTTTTATCTTCAAGTGTTGTAACAGGTAAAATTCGGGAGTTGTTTTTAACCAAGGTTATTGAAGATTCACTCAATTTACGGTTAAGCAATTCCGCTTGATTTGTATTAATATCCTCAACAACATGCTGAGGATCAACAGGATTTTTGGAATCTCTGGCCAGGTAATATTTGAAAATTAGAATCTTCTTTACCTTGGCGTTGAGTGCATCTTCTGAAAATTTGTCATATTTAATGGCGTTCTTAATATTGTGTATGGTTTTAGAAATGTTTTGAGGGAAAACGATGACATCATTTCCAGCAAGAAAGGCATTGCACTCATTTTCACCAGCTTTTCCTATTTTACTTACTCCTTTCATGTTCATTGCATCTGTGAAAGTCAGACCAGTATATTGCATCTGATTTTTTAAAAGTCCATTGACAGCCAAGGGAGAAAGAGAAGCTGGCATATTCTCGGCAGGATCAATAGCTGACACCTGAAGATGAGCGACCATAATACCGCCCACTCCTGCTTCGATGACTTTTCGGAAGGGATATAATTCATTATCAAAGATGCTTTTCATATCACGATGGATCTTTGGCAAATCTTTATGGGAATCTTTATCGGTATCACCATGTCCGGGAAAATGTTTCGCTACAGCGAGAATCCCATTATCCTGCAATCCCTGCAAATAGGCAATGGCTTTTTCGGACACCATTTTTTTATCTTCTCCAAAGGACCGTAAATGAATGACTGGATTCTTCGGATTTGTATTAATATCAACCACAGGGGCAAAATCAATATTGACTCCAAGACGCTTGCATTGCAATGCAATTTCTTTCCCCATTTCGTATATCAAAGAATTATCCTGAACAGCACCTAAAGTCATTTGTTTGGGGAAATTCATAATACTATCGAGTCGCATGCTTACACCCCATTCAGCATCCATGGCAATAAAAAGCGGAACAGGGCTGAGTTGCTGATAATGATTAGTAAGCATGACCTGGTGGGTGGGATTGCCTTTAAAGAACAATATGCCTCCAATTCCATATTTTTCGATTACCCATTCCACATGGTTTTGATTGGATTGACTTCCTGAATAAGCGTCAATCATTAAACACTGGGCAATTTTTTCTTCAAGTGAAAGATGTTGCAATATGCTGTCGGCCCAACTGAGGGCTGCTTTATTATTCTGATCAAAGTAAAGCTTCGATTGTGAGAAAAGAGAAAAAGGCAAAATCAGGCTTGTCATAAAAAAACACAAAACAATGAGAGCTTCCGGGGTAAAGATTTTTTTAAATCTCAGTATTTGTTTGTGGCACCTATTTGACATATCCATGATCAAAATAGGATTACTTCGTGAAATCACCGGTAATAATGTCAAATTGATTTACAAGGGAACAAACTGACGGATTCTCTTTCAACTCAGGGAAAAACTCGAAAAAGTACTCTGTATTTGATGGATTTGTTAACAGGGCTTCCTTCAGGTGTTTTTTGGCTATATCTGATTCTCCTGAACCGAAATATAAACCAGCCAGGAGGTATTGGATCTGATCAATGTCTTCGCTGATACCAAGTGCTTCAAGTGCTTGATAAATGGCATCTTCGGTTTTATGATGGTCATGAAGAAAAAGGCAATAGTCAATAACTGCATCCGTATTAAAGGGATTGATGTCAATAGCCTGTTGAAATGAAGTGGTTGCTTTTGCAAAGTTCTCAATGCAAGAATAACTAATGGCCAATTCATGCCAAAATCGGTCATCGTATTCAAATAATGAAATCGCTTTTTCATAAAAGGGAATGGCTGTTTTATAGAGTTCGCGGGAAGCATAACATAAACCCAAAGCATACCAGCATTGGGAGTCGGCAGGATCCAATTCAATTCCTTTTCTTAAAAAGTGATCGGCATCATCATATTCACCGATCTGAATACACGTAAGGCCAAGTTGCAGATAAACGATAAGGTCTGATTTTCCGTATTTAATAGCGGTGAGATAAGAAGTTACAGCTTCATGATAATCCCTGTTTTCAGACTTAAAATCAGCTAAAAGAAAATGTGTTTCTGCGTTATCTTCTTTTAATGCCAGGGAAATGTCAATAGCCCTGAAAGCTTCTTCATTTTGTTCAAAATAGTGATATAAAATTGCCAGATTGTTCCATAAGATGTGAGAGTAGGGTTCCTTGTTTACCAATCTTTCAAAGAACAGGATCAATTCATTTTCCCATTTGGTGTTCTCACAGAAGTCAGCAAAATGGAGTAAAAATTCCTGGTTTTCAGGTTGTTCGCGCAATGCTTTCCGGTAATAATTAAAAGCATGTTCATTATCCTGTAATTCTGCAAATGCCTGTGCAAGTTTGAAATGAATGACGGAAACAGAGCTACTGCTATATTCAATCGCTGTTTTTAAATAATCAATGGCAGCATCATAATCACCTTCAGCAGCACATGCTTCGGCATAGATGATCCAAAAATCAGGATTTGTTCTCATACTAAGCTCCGATTTTTCAAGCACATCAAATGCTGTTTCATAATCAAAGGAATCAATATAGAGACGGACCCCTTTAATGATGAGCCTGGAATCATTGGAGAATAACTCAAGCGCTTTGCCGGTGCATTTTAAAGCTTTGCCAATTTCTTTCCTGGAAATATAATAATCAATGATTTGATTTAAATCATCAGCATCGAAAAATGATAAATCCCTTTTTTTATGTTGTTCCTCGTAAAATTTGACCAGTTTGATCAAAGCTTTGTGGTCACTATTAATCAATTCCATTTAAGCTAAAATAAAGATTTATTTGCGCTTGAAAGATATAGACAAGCCATCAAAAACACATCTTTTTTCGAAAAATTTTGTCCACAGTCCTTGCTTCTTTAAAATCGAATTTTTTAAGGGAGTTTATTGCAAAGGTAATGACTTTGCCTCCAAATTACCTTACTTTGCAGCCTTAATTTATCTGCTAAAATTGCAAATATCAAGTGATGACGGACAACAATAAAGAAACTAAAAAGAAAGCACTGCATTTTATTGAAGAAATAATTGAAGAAGACAATAAAAATGCGAAGCACAAGGGGCGTGTTCATTTGCGCTTTCCCCCTGAGCCCAATGGGTACCTGCATATAGGACATGCAAAATCCATCTGCCTGAATTTCGGACTTGCGGAAAAATATGCCGGTTATTGCAACCTTCGTTTTGACGACACCAACCCGGTAAAAGAAGATGTGGAATATGTGGATTCCATTATGGAGGATGTAAAATGGCTTGGATATAACTGGTATAAGGAACCCTTATATGCCTCCGACTATTTCCACAGTCTTTACGAATGGGCCATTAAACTAATCCGGGATAAGAAAGCTTATGTTTGCGACCTGAAAGCTGAAGAAGTGGAAGCAAGCAGGGGTACTCCGACTCAGCCCGGGATAGAAAGCCCATACAGGAACAGGAGTGTGGAAGAAAACATTGACCTTTTGGAACGGATGAAGAAGGGGGAATTCAAAGACGGTGATAAAACACTCCGGGCTAAAATTGACATGGCATCCCCGAATATGCACATGCGCGACCCTGTGCTCTACCGAATCAAGCATGCCAAACATCATCGCACCGGAGATGTCTGGTGCATTTATCCCATGTATGATTATGCCCACGGACAATCCGACTATATTGAAGGAATCACTCATTCTCTTTGCACACTTGAGTTTGAAGTGCACCGACCTCTTTATGACTGGTTTCTGGATCAACTGGTGGACACCACTTACCGTCCCCGGCAAATTGAATTTGCACGACTGAATTTATCCTATACCGTAATGAGCAAGCGAAAGCTTCTCGAACTGGTCAAAGAAGGTTTGGTCAATGGTTGGGACGATCCCCGGATGCCGACAATATGCGGACTGAGACGCAGAGGATACACGCCTGCTTCCATCAGAGACTTTGCCGAAAGGGTTGGCGTTGCCAAAAGAGATAATGTGATTGACGTGGCGCTTCTGGAGTTTTGTGTCCGCGAAGATCTGAATAAATGCGCTGTGAGGGTTATGGCTGTTCTTGATCCGGTAAAACTGATCATTACCAATTACCCAACTGATATGACGGAGGAATTATCCTTTATTAATAATCCGGAAGATGAAAGCATGGGAACAAGAGTGATCCCTTTCAGCAGGGAAGCCTTTATTGAAAGAAGCGATTTCATGGAAAATCCCCCGAAAGGATATTTCCGGCTTTTCCCCGGAGGCGAAGTCCGCTTAAAGGGAGCTTATATTGTTAAATGCACCGGCTTTGATAAAAACGAAAAAGGAGAAATTAGCTGTGTGTATTGCGAATACTTCCCGGAAACGAAAAGCGGATCGGGCAGCCTGCATAAAGTGAAGGGCACCATTCATTGGGTTAGTGCACCTCATGCCATAGATGCGGAGGTGCGTTTATACGACCGTTTATTCCTGAATGAAAATCCTGATGATGCAGAAGAAGGGAAAGATTACCGTTCCAATATTAATCCGGAGTCAAAGACCATTGTTTGGGCTAAGGCAGAACCATTTCTTAAGAATGTAAAAGCTTTCGAAAAATACCAGTTTCAGCGAACAGGCTATTTCTCTGTTGATCCCGACACTAAAGAGGGCAACGTAGTCTTTAACAGAACAGTGGGGCTGAAGGATTCGTGGGCGAAAGCGCAGGAAAAATAGACAGGTATTTATCTTTCAGTAAAGAATGGTAGAGAACAGAAAAAACGAAGTCAATGTCAGAATGCTGATTGATCAAAACAGGAAATCATTAAATTTTCCAAAATATGCAGACCTGATCATTGAGCACCCTGAATCTGTAAAAGAATTGGTGGATCTTGCCGTATCGGGCAAAGCTTTTCATTATCCGCAATATGCATCCTGGTTGTTGTTGCACATTGCCCGCAAAAGGATCGATCTTGTACACCCTTTTTACCAGAGCATCATTGAGGGCATCCTGACCACCCGCAACCGTTCCGCACTACGAAGTTTACTAGGTGTGAGCCTTTGTCTGCCTCTCGAAAGTTACAGGCAGGTTGATTTTCTGGACCGTTTGATCCAAATTGCAAGCGACCCGGAAAGCAAACCCGGGCATTTATTGTATGCTAACCGTAAGCTTGAGGAGTTCAAAAAACTTTATCCCGACTTGCAGGAGGAGCTGAATCTTATCAGGGAATTACGAAACGAGATCATTGCCAGTCGGGGCAACACCCGCTTTATAAAGAAAACATGCAGGGATCTTGAGATTGAGTAAAGTTTTACAAAGGGAGCATCATTTATGATCAGATTGAGTTATGGCTCCTTCAGTGAATTTTTGAACGGCATAGCGAAACCGGCAGGTATAGTAAAAATAGTAAAAGGCAGAGGTAAAGAGGGAAAAGCTTAAGCCGAAGAAGAAGGAAGCCATAAAAAGGGGGGGCAAAGACAAAAAATGTCTGGATAAAATTCCGAGAGTGATCATAAATGCCATGATCAGATAACTTTTCAGGTCAAAAAAGGAGAAGATACAGTTCCATTCTTTGCTTTTGTTGATAATTCGCCTGCAATGTTTTCGGAGGACCTTAAAAAAAACAAAGCTGAAAAAAGGAAGGTAAATGGCAAACCCGATAAGAAGTGCAGGAAGAGGAGAGGGAATAAGTTTGATGTCCTGAAGAAAGACTAGGAACACCCGGCAGGAGGCAAAACCCCAAACCACTCCGGCTACAAGCAGCAGAACACGTTTTGAAACACGGGGAGTGATATAGGATATAAGGCGCATGCGTACCTTTTTTTTACCAACAAAAATAGACATATTGCATATAAATTTTGCTTCGTACTAATCCGAAACAGGCAGGGATTGAGATATTAGTAGCTCTGAGTCCTTTTCAAGTGACTCAGAGCGGAGAACGTTCTAATCCGAAACAGGCAGGAATTGGGATATTAATAGCTCTGAGTCCTTTTCAAGTGACTCAGAGCGGAGAAAAAATTTGATTTGCTGCTTCTTTCTTTTTTACGAATTTTGAGGCTGTTAAAATCTTATTTATGCGTCTGACAACCAAATTACTGATCAGAATCATCATCAAGCGGACATTAGCAGCACTGTTTGGCATTGGCCTTATTGTACTTGGCATCATGTTGATGATGCAACAAATGCTTGGCAATGGTATTGACATCAACCAGGAAAAGTGGAGTATAGGCTTTATTCCGGGTAGCGTTTGGGTAATTATTCTAACCTGCGTGCCAATGGTACCCGGTGTTTACTTGCTTATTTACGCCATTCGCGGTTTTTTGGAGCTGCGTTGATCATTGACTCCTATTCCCTCAAAGCTAATTAAAACCGGCAGTGAATTGCTGTATTTAAAATCCTATGTTTGGCAGAAAACAGTTAATCAATACCCTGCATGTTGTCGTATAATCCCTTCTTCATCCCGAAAACTACCAAAAACTATCAAAAAACAACCATTAGTAGCGGAATTACAACAAGAGGTAGCGTAAAAAGTTTGTATTATGGTGCATGGTCAAGCTACCTTTGTAGCCTAAAAAATAATATAATGTTACATTCAAAATTAATTGGAAACAGGATTGCTTCAGTACGAAAGAAGAATAATCTTTCACAGGCTGAGCTGGCACAAAAAGTATCTATCAGTGCTCAGGCGGTTGGTAAGTGGGAACGCGGGGAATCAATGCCGGATATCATAACCTTAAACCGTCTTGCAGAAATACTGGGTGTTGACCTTAACTATTTTTCAGAACATTTTCACGCAGCAGATGCTGATGAGAGAATCACAGAACATTCAAATAATGCAACAATGGAGGTGAATCCAGCGGAGGATGACAAACTTCATTGGGATATGTCGCGTGGGAACTGGGCAAATGCCGACTTTTCGGGATTGAAAAACCTGCAGGATAAATTCAGTGCTTCCAACATGCAAAACTGCAAGTTTATCGGGTCGGATATGTCGGGACTTCTTCTGAAAAAGAATAATGTGGAGAGCTGTGATTTCTCAAACTCTGACTTCAGCGGATGCCATTTTCAACATTCCAACCTGAACAAAAACAAATTTAATGACTGCACCCTGGTAAAAGCTGCATTTTTTAAAAGTTATTTTAGTGGCTGCGATTTTTCGGGTGCCGATTTTAATAAGGCTGTGGCTAAGTTTTCCGGTTTCGAAAAGTGCATTATGACAAATGCGGTGTTACATCATACTTCTTTTATTGACACCTATTTAGCCGATATTGTTTTTAATGGCACAATTGAAGACTGCTCTTTTGAGAATTGTGCATTTACCCGGGTGACTTTTCAACATGCAGTTTTGATAAATACATTCTTTAAATGCGAAAGCCTGAAACGAATCAAGTTTGTTGAATGCAAAGCAGATCGCATGACGTATGAGTTTTTAAAAAACGGGAAAGCAAATTTAAAAGGCATCACTTTACTTACAGCATAACATGGTGTTCATATATGATTTTTCGCTGCGCTGAGTCCATTTCAAGTGACTCAGAGCGGATATGAAAGGGGAAAGAATGAACAAGACTGCAGCATATTTGTTTTAAAAAATAGATTTTCATATGTATTTTTGCACCGATGAAAAAAAGAATATATGCCATAGCACTTTTACTATCCTTTTTGGTAGTATTAAGCCATGAAATGATCGCTCATCATCATCATGAGGATTTGGCCTTGGTTTTTTCAGTGAGTTATATTTGCGATGATAACCACAAACATGATAATTCGCAAAGGGATAATCATCAACATAAACATGATTCACAGAAGGAGGAAGAGAGCAAAGAACACAATCACTCATTTCCTTTTCATCAGCACATTACAGCAACGGATGATATTTATCTTGAAAGAACAACTCTTTTGGAATCAAACATTAAGCTTACTGATGTATCGCTTTTTGTTTTTGCAAACTTTTTGAGGAAAGTGTTTTTAAAACCTCCAAATCCGGAAGGCAATATCATCCAGGATCCTCCATTTTTAATATACTCATTTAGTTACCTCGAAGATTTTGCGCTGCGAGGCCCTCCTAATGTTGTTTGAATGTTCCTCTGCAACTTTCGCAGAGCTTTAAATGACCATTCAATTCCAGTATTTTTTTAAAATTAAATATAATAATAATGAAGAGTAAAATAATTTTATACGTTGCGCTTGCTTTAATCGGTGCAAGTTGCCATACCAATCATAATAATGATGCAGAAGAAACGCATCATGACGAAGTATCATTAAAAATTACTGCGTACAGTAATGAATTCGAACTTTTTGCTGAAGCTGACCCTTTTGTTGCTGGTAAATCCGGTGAAATATTATCACATTTTTCGCATTTACCAGATTTTAACGCATTGGAAAGTGGACGTGTTACCGCTCGTTTGAAAATTAACGGAAAAGAAAGCACTCATACCCTTGATAAACCAACCCGTAAAGGTATTTACAAATTTGTTATAACACCCGAAACCGAAGGTGTCGGGCAATTGGTTTTTGAAATAGTGAATAAGGATGGAAATTTCCGGTTAAACATTCCTGAGGTTCGTGTGTTTGCTAATGAACATGATGCCATTCATGCAGCGGAGCAGGAAGTAATTTCATCAACCAATGCAACAGTATTTACAA
>Ga0265297_10003840_pt1 | contig 26011 bp, 23 predicted proteins | sample Munlanlwell13791_FD_192502 | JGI IMG/M metagenome (GOLD analysis project Ga0265297, IMG submission 192502) | Leachate microbial communities from a municipal landfill in Southern Ontario, Canada - Leachate well 137-91 | ecosystem: Engineered > Solid waste > Landfill > Unclassified | place...
ATGGAACGATTACTATAATAATTTAGAACATTGCTCTCTAGATGGTCTCAGCCCGAATGAGGCTTTAGCTAGAGTGCAATATGTGTGTGCCTAAAACAATACCATAAATATAACTAAAATTAAACAAAAAACCGGTTATAAAACCGGTTTTTACGGGAGCCGTTTTCGGGATTTGAACCCGAGACCTTTTCCTTACCATGGAAATGCTCTACCAGCTGAGCTAAAACGGCGTTAAATATTTTAATCCGGGAGTTCTCCGATCCTCCTTCGCCACTCTTCAAGCTTCTGATTCTCCGGATTGACAGCGGCTAGTTTCTGCCAATATTCTTCAGCCAGAGCCCGATCTTTTTTTATTATACTTAAATCCAGGATTAAATCAAGGTAACGGGGGCTAGCCGCCTCGAGCTCGAGTGCTTCACGGATATTTTCTAGGGCGGCGTCCAAATTGCCGACTTCTTTTTCAATCCCAGCTAAGACAAAATATATCTCCTGGGGCGTCGCGTCAAGTAGATCCTCTTCCCCGCTGAGATCTTCCCGTCGCTCCGTCCGCTTAAGCGATAGCTTGAGCGCGTACTGAAAAGTCTCTCGGGCTTCCGCCCATTTCTTCTGGTCCTCGTACAGGCGGCCAAGGCGAAAAAAGGCAGGCAAATTCTTCTGATCAAGGCTGATCACCTCAAGCAACTTTTCTTCCGCTTCATTTTTTTCTTCCTTCTTCAGAGCTTCTTCCGCGATGCCCAGCAATTTTTTAATCTGCTGCTGTTTTTCGTGCCAAGACATCTTGATTGCGGCTTGATACGTCATCTTGACCCGTCGGAGCTTATCCTGTTGGAATTTAAGACCGCCACCCAGACGCCTCGACAGCCATAACCACATGCGCCCGAAAAAACCGCTGACGGCCGCCAGGTCCCGCTCAACGCGCGACTTCATAATTTGCTCCTTAAACTTGGATTCTTTCTCACCCGGAATATTTTCGACATCCAAGATGGCGAGGGCAGGAAACTTCCTAATGATGATCGCCAGGATGATGATAACGGCCAAGCCGATAATAACTAAAGGGATCGTTATAGACATAAAAATTCAAAATCACGTCCGGCTATATAACCGAGAAATTTTTAACACATCGCCTCGAAATCCGCAAGCTTAAGTGAAGCGGCCCCGACCAAAAGTCCGTCGATACTGGGCTGCGCCAAAAAACCGGCGGCATTCAGGGTGTTCACGCTCCCACCGTAGATAACGCGGATATTCTTCCTGAGAAGACGCGCCGCCTGATTCTTTATGTGGGCATGGACTGACTCCGCCTCAACCGCTGACACCGCTTTCGCTTGCGGGGCGGTGCTGATCGCCCAGACCGGTTCGTAAGCGATGATTAGATCTTCGGTCCGGCTTAGTTTTAGACCGGACAAGAGACGCCTCAATTCCCAATTCAAATATTTGCGCGTCTCGCCGTTTTCCCGTTCGATGAGCTTTTCACCGATACAGATGATCGGGATAAGCCGCTCGCTAAGAGCCGCCCTGATCTTAGCGGCGATGATAGCCGAGTTCTCGTGTAGATGTTCGCGTCGCTCGCTATGACCGATAATCGCGTACCGCGCTCCGACCGCCCTCAGATCAGACGGCGAGACCTCCCCGGTATGGGCGCCGCGGGTAGAGGCAGCGCAGTCCTGGGCGCCGATTTTTAGAGACGACCGTTTAAATATCCGGGAGGCTTCCGGCAGGACGAGATAATCTGGACAAATAACGACCTCACACGCGGATCTCTTCAAGCGGCGGCTGAGCGAGTATTTCTGAGCTAGAGCCAAGCCAGCCCGATAACTGAGATTCATCTTCCAATTGGCGACAAGCAATTTTTTCATAGATTATTTAGATTGTTCCTGGGCCCAATCGACGGTCAGCCTAATACCGGCCGCCAGGTCGATCTGCGGCTCCCAACCAAGCACCTCCTTCGCCCGTCGCGGGCTCAAACAGCTGCGGAGTTGCTCACCCGATTTAGCCGGTTCTTGGCGGATCTTGAGCGCAGTGCCGAGAGCTTCCTCGATCGCCTTCCGAACATCGAGCAGGCTACTCTCCACTCCGGTTCCGATATTTATCTCGTTTGGGCAAGCGATATCTTTAGCCAACTCAAGAGCCCGGACGACATCATCGACATAAACAAAATCGCGTGTCTGCTGTCCGTCTCCGTATTGAGCGCTCTCGCGTCCCCGAACGGCGTTATCGGTAAAGATCGCGACGACACCAGCCTCGCCGCCCTTATACTGACGCGGTCCGTAGACGTTGGCGAAACGGAGGATCGTATAATCAAGCCCGTACACTCGCCGATAACAATTGAGATATTTTTCAAAAGTCAGTTTATGAATGCCATAAAAAGACAGGGGGTAGGGTGGATAAGATTCAGTGGTTGGGATCTCTTCGGCATCTCCGTAAACGGCACCACCCGTAGAAGCGAAGATAAACTTTTTAACGCCGCTTAACCGGGATTGTTCCAGAATATTTAGGCCACCCCGGACATTGATTTCGTTATCGGATAGAGGGTCACTCATTGATTTTCGGACGTCAATCTGAGCCGCTAGATGGAAAACGTACTCCGGCTGCTCTTTCTGAAAAATGCCGGCGATTTCCGGCGATCGGATATCGTCCTGGTACAGAAGCGCGTTGGGATTTAGGTATTCCCTCTTACCCGAAGACAGGTCATCAATTACCCGAACATCGTGACCGGCGGCAATCAGCCGATCGACAAGCGTTGAACCGATGAATCCGGCCCCGCCGGTAACAATAATCTTAGACATATCTTAATAATAACACGTATTTTCGCCCTTTGCCAAACAGTAACGGAAACATTTGCCAAAACCGATATTTTTTGCTAAAATAATATCAGATAAACGGTTTTAAAATCAGGCAAAAATGCCCTAATTATCGGGACTTTTTTGTTTTAATGCTGAAAAAATTATGGCCAGAGATACCGCAAAGAATGTTAATAAAAAATCTAATTATGGAGCTGACCAGATCACCGTCCTCGAGGGTTTGGATCCGGTCCGCAAACGGCCCGGCATGTATATCGGATCCACCTCCGCTGCCGGCTTGCACCACTTAATTTGGGAAGTAGTTGATAACTCCATCGATGAAGCGATGGCCGGTTATGCTACGGAAATAGTTGTCTCCCTTCTCCCGGACGGCCTGGTTTCAGTCAGCGATAACGGCCGCGGCATTCCTGTTGAGAAGCATAAAGTGACCGGCGTCTCCGCCCTGGAAACCGTTCTCACAAAATTGCATGCCGGCGGAAAGTTCGGTGGCGACAGTGGCTACAAAGTTTCCGGTGGTCTACACGGCGTCGGCGTCTCGGTCGTTAACGCCCTTAGCGAATACCTGAAGGCCGAAGTCCGCCGCGACGGCAAGGCCTGGGCGCAGGAATACAAGATTGGCAAGCCGCAAAAGGCCATCAAAGCGGTCGGCCCCGCCAAAGACACTGGCACGACCATCACTTTCCGGGCCGACAGGGCGATCTTTACTGAGTTGGAATATAGCTGGGGCAAGATTCTTGATCGGCTCCGGCAGCAGGCCTATCTGACCAAGGGCATCACCATCACCGCCTACGATAAGCGGGAGGGCCACCGGTCGAAAAAATACAAATTTCACTTCGAGGGTGGCATAAAATCCTATATCAAGTCGCTTCATCGCAATAAGACCGTCAAAAACGATACCGTCTTCTATATCGACAAGGACGTGAACGATTGCAAAGTGGAGCTGTCTCTCCAGTATAACGATGAATACAATGAAACCGTCCTCTCCTTCGCTAATAATATCCATAATCCGGAAGGTGGAACTCATCTGGTCGGTTTCCGTTCAGCCTTAACCCGCGTCCTTAACAATTACGCCCGCAATAAGAATATCCTTAAAGAGAAACAGGAGAACCTGACCGGCGACGATGTCCGCGAAGGCCTAACTGCCATCATCAGCGTCAAGTTACCGGAACCGCAATTCGAGGGCCAGACTAAGGGCAAGCTCGGTAATGCCGAGATGAAGGGTTACGTCGAGACGGTCTTTGGCGAACACTTCAACATCTTCCTAGAAGAACACCCCAAGGAAGCCGAAGCGATCATCGGCAAGTGTCTCTTGTCCGCCCAAGCCCGCCTGGCCGCCCGCAGCGCCCGCGCTACCATCCTCCGCAAAGGAGCGCTTGAGGGCATGACGCTACCCGGCAAGCTGGCTGACTGCTCGAGCCGCCATCCAGAAGAGTGCGAACTGTATATAGTTGAGGGCGACAGCGCCGGTGGCTCGGCAAAACAGGGCCGCAATCGCCGCTTCCAAGCTATCCTTCCCTTGCGCGGCAAAATCCTTAACGTAGAACGGGCCCGGCTCGACAAAATGCTAGCCAATAACGAGATTAAGAATCTGGTCATTGCCCTGGGCACCAATATCGACGAACAGTTTGATCTGGAAAAACTGCGCTATCATCGCATCATCATCATGACCGATGCCGACGTTGACGGCGCCCATATCCGAACTCTGCTCCTCACCCTATTCTTCCGACACTTCACTCCGCTCGTAACTGGCGGGCATATGTACATCGCCCAGCCGCCGCTTTATCAGCTCAAAAAAGGCGCGTCGATCCACTACGCTTACAGCGACGAAGAAAAAGACAAGATCATCGCCGAGTTGGGCGGCAACTTGGTGGGGGCAGAAGAAGTCGGCGAAGAGACTGATGATAGCGAAACCCTGGAGATTGCTGCCGAAGGGACACCCGAAACCACAAAAAGCAAGCCAGGAGAAGCCGAGGCCAAAAAGGCTACTAAGATAACCATCCAGCGCTATAAGGGTCTCGGAGAAATGAATCCCGAGCAACTCTGGGAAACGACCATGGATCCGGCCCGACGCATAGTCAAACAGGTATCAATTGAAGACGCCGCCCAAGCGGATCAAATTTTCGATATGTTGATGGGAGACAATGTCGCCCCGCGTAAAAACTTTATCCAGACACACGCCCAAAAGGTGGAGAATCTGGACATCTAAATATATGGAAATCACCAGGTTTATCAGCGCCTACATCTACCTCATCTGCCCGATCGTCGCCTTCATCCTGGCCCAAGGAACTAAGGTCTTCCTCCAGTCGCTGCGCCAAAAAATAAGCTGGAAGAATGTCTTCGCCTATTCGGATATGCCTTCCGGGCACACTTCGGTAGTCATCGCTCTCGTTGTCATCCTTGGCCTGCGCGAAGGCTTAGCCTCACCGATCTTCGCCGCCGCTTTCGTCTACGCCATGATCGTCATTACCGATGCCATCGGTCTGCGCAACTATCTCGGCCAGCATGGTAAAACCCTAAATATCCTCGTCAAAGATCTAAAGGAGGACGAATTTTTAGACCGCAGTTATCCCCGCCTCCTGGAACGTATCGGCCATACGCCGCTCCAGGTGCTGATCGGCGCGCTCGTTGGCGCATTCACCAGCCTCATCGGCTATCTTTTATTCTAAACGTCCACGTTAATAAAAAGACTCCGCCACTCGCGAAGTCTTTTTGTTTCTAATAATTAAACATCAAGCGCCGGAAAGTAAATCGCGACCGGTCATCGTGTCTGGACGAGGCAAGCCGAGAAATGACAAGATCGTCGGCGCGACATCGGCCAGCGTGCCCGCCGGAACCAGCAGACTAAGATCATTAGCGGGGGCATCTTGACCGCCGATTGCTAGCCCTTTCAACTCTTCACCAACTATTATCAAAGGGGCAGGGTTAGCTGTCAGTCCACGATCGATCTCTTCGGTCCTAAGGTTCAAGAGCTGTTCGGCATTACCTCCGGCAGAGGAAATTATCAGTGCTCCACCTCGCGAAGCGACCGCCGACTGGATGACGTGCAGACTCTTATCGATGGCCTGGACAGCTCGACCGACCGGCGCCGGCTGACCGACCGCGGCCACGGCAACCAGGTCTAGATAAGACAAGCTGATGACAATTAAATCAGCGGGTTCAGCCGCTTTAATCGCTTTCACGCCAGCTTTAACCACCGTTTTAAAATCGGCAGCAGCTTTATCGCCCTGCTGAGTGGAGATTGAGATAATCTGCCACTCTTCGCCGGGAACTTTTTCTTCTTCCAAACCGTTAAAAAAATAGGTAAGGGCGGCGAATCTTTCGGAATCAGATATTTTAATTTGTCTCAGGCCGGCCCGGGAAATCTCGGCGGTCAGGGTGGTGGCCGGCTTATCATCTTCCCGGTCGACTTCACGGCCCGCACCTAACGACAGATAGCGTAAATTCCAATCAGCCGGTCCGGTCTTAAGGGCCGATACCGGGTAAACCCTAACCAGTTCGTTAAAAATCGGAGTCGGTGTCCCGGTAATGGCATTACCTTCGCCAGCCGGGGCGATACCCCAACCATCGATTAGTAGTAGGACGACCGGCCGCGGCCGGTAAGGATCCTCATCAGGTTCTTCGTTACTGATTAAGTTTGATATTTCAGGCATAGACTATTCGTTTAAGAGCGACGCGATCGCGAGTAGACGATTATACTTGGCCAGGCGCTCACCACGCGACAGCGACCCAGCTTTCAAGTAGTCGGCGCCAGACGCCACGGCCAGATCGACAATGAAATCATCAACCGTTTCTCCGCTCCGATGGGAAACGATGATCCGATAATTATGCCGCTTAGCCAATTTGAGACATTTAACGGCCTCCGTCAGGGTCCCAACTTGGTTAGGCTTGATGATTATCGAATTGGCGGCTTTTTCCGCTATTCCCTGCCTCAGCCGGTTCTCACTGGTAGCGAAAAGATCATCACCGACGATCATCATCCGCCCACCGAGTTCGGCGGTCAATTCGCGCCATCCGGACCATTCGTCCTCGGCCAGTCCGTCTTCCAGATAAACAATCGGGTATTTTTTTAGCCATTCATTATAGAGGCCAATCAGACTAGCGCTATAAAAATAGGCATGATCGAGCGGAAATACATATTTTTTACTCTCGCTATCATATAAGACGGAGGAGCCGACGTCAATTCCGAGCCGCACGTCCTTGCCGGGCTGATAGCCGGCCCGAAGAGCCGCCGCCATGATCATCTCTAGCGCTTCAATACTGGAATCAAGTTCAGGCGCATAGCCCCCCTCGCTACCGGTATCAGTGTCATATCCTGATTCTCTAAGGACATCGCCCAGTTCATGGAATATTTCCGCCCCCACCCGAATCATTTCTGCGGCGGTGCGACGCTCGGGAATAATCAGGAACTCCTGAAAATCAAGATTAGTGTCGGCATGTTTACCGCCGTTAAAAATATTAAAAAGCGGCACGGGTATCGACGGCCGTCCTAGGTCGTAAGCTTCTCCCAAATAAACATAGAGTTCCTGCTTAGCACTGAGTGCAGCCGCGCGAGCGGCAGCCAAAGAGACGGCCAACATCGCGTTGGCGCCCAGATTGCGCTTATCCGGAGTACCATCAAGCTCTAGCAGGAGGGCGTCGAGAGCCGGCTGATCCTCTACTTTCAGTCCGCTCACAGCCGGCGCGATTATATCGTGTATCTTACCAATCGCTTTTAAAACTCCCTTGCCCCGATAACGGCGGCTATCCCCGTCACGCAACTCCTTAGCTTCATGGCTGCCCGTTGAAACGCCGCTTGGCACGCTAGCCGAAGCGCTTAAGCCTTTATCGAGAACGACTGTCGCCTCGATTGTCGGATAGCCGCGCGAATCTAAGATCTCCCGCGCCCGAATCTCTTTTATTTTTGCCATATGTTTAATCTTTGATTATTCCCACTAAGCCCGGCATTTTCGCGCCACCGATATACGAAAGCAAAGCTCCGCCGGCAGTAGAAATCCAATCCACGTAAGCCGACATCTTGGTCAACTCCAAGCCCGCCACGGTTTCGCCGCCACCGACGACCCCGTAAGCGATCCCTGATGAGCGCGCGGCGATCAGGCCCCCGACCGCTACCGTCCCCGTTCGGAAACGACGATCCTCAAACTGTCCCATCGGTCCGTTCCAGGCGATAGTCCGCGCTCGTTTTATATCGCGAGCAAAAATGGCGATCGTCGCCGGGCCGATATCCAGGATAGTTTCATCTTTATGGATATCAGACGGGAGCGCCACCCGCAGCCGCTCATTTTTCCCGAGCGCTACGACATCCGCCGGCAATATTATTTTTTTCTGCCAGCCTTTCCGACTGGTCAGCTTTCTAAAATGGACAGCTAAATCCTTCTGCGCGTAAGGATCGTCCGGATTTTCATAATGCGATCGGCCGATTTCCAGTTTCTGCTGCTTGAAGAAATAATTGGCCAGCGCCCCGCCGATCAGAATCTTTTCCGCGGCCGAATAGAATTTGGCGATGAGCGGCGCTTTGGTGCTGAGTTTGACGCCGCCGAGAACCAGGACAAAAGGCTTCTGAGGACGACGGACCTTCTCGAGTGCTCGCACTTCTTTTTCTAGGTGGCAACCGGCGTAAGCGGGCAGATATTTCTTAATGGCCGACAACGAAGCCTGGCGGCGGTGCGAAGCACTAAAAGCGTCATTCACATATACTTCACCCAGAGCCGCGAGCCAACGCGCCCAGCGAACATCATTTTGATATTCAGCCGATGAAAAGCGCAGGTTGTCGAGCAGGAGGATATCGCCATTTTTGAGACGATCGGCCTTTTTAAAAGCGTCGGCCGATATTTCCCCCGCTAAAAATTTAACCGGCCGCTTTAAAAGACGACGAAGACGCTGCGCGACCGGCCGCAGAGAAAAGGCGGCATCAAAACCGGCGGTCGGCTCGCCTAAATGGCTGATAATCACCACCCGCGCTCCGCGCGAGACCAGATATTCAATAGTTTCCTGGGATTCGCGCAAACGAAGATCGTCGGTGATCCGACCGCCACTTAGCGGCACATTCAAATCGAGACGTAATAAGACACGCTTGCCGGCCCACTGTTTGATTCTAGATAGCGAGCGGATAGTCATAACTATTTTGATATTCCTAACTCAACGGTGGCGACTTTTTCCTGGCCAGCGCGGATATAGGTTAAAGTAATCTTGTCACCGGAGCGATATCCGGTAATTAAATCGGCTAGATCATGCTCGGCATTAATTTCCTGATTATTAACCCAGGTTATTATGTCTCCGTCCTCCAGCCCGGCGGCTTCCGCCGGACCGCCTTTCACCACTCCCGGCTGATTTCCGCTCTGATAGATCAAAGCACCGCGTTCCAGATTCAACGCCGACATCCTGACAGCGCTCAAATCTAAATAATTGACACCGAGTGAAGGACGGGCCACAGGCTGTGACTGAGTAAGATCAGCTAGCAGTGAGTTATAAGAGAAGGCTGGCGTGATCGTCTCGTCTCCGGAGATAACGGCAACCAAATTACCGGCCATGTCAAAGACGAAAGAATTCCGCCAGTCGTTGGCATCGATATTTAAAAGGGTCAGGCGGGCGCTCAAACTATCGCTCGACAGGATAGCCGCCGGTCTGGTTAAGGAAGTCAGGACAGTCGGCCAGACCGAGCGGCGGCCGGTCACAACCAGAAGAGTCTCCCCCAGACTGAGCTCGGCGCGAGAAACGATTTTCTTAACGGGTAAATTGGCTGCTCCGGACAAATGGAAGATTAACGGATCGCCAGGCAGACCAGATAAGGCGGCCAAGCGGTCGATGCTATATAGACGGCGATCGCTAGCGATGGCCACATAATTTTCAACGGTAAAATCTTTCTTCCTTTCGGCTGGTGGCTGCGCCACCGCCCAGCCGTCAGCCGTAATGATCAAGCCAGTAAAGAGCGGTTTTTCTAGGTCGTAGTAATCAGATGTCTCGTCCGTCTCTAACGCCTCAAAAATTCCGACAATGACGGGTTGTAAGCTGTCGACCGTTTCCGCTACCTTCACGTCGGCACTCACTATCACATTTCGCGGATCGCGAATAACTAAACCGGAACTGGCGGCGCTCAGATTAGATAAATCAACATCACTCGGAAAAAAATCCTGTATGATATAAAGCCGGCTGGCGATGGCGCCAAGTATCCCGGCCGCCAGGCCACAGATGATCGAGATGACAACGATGCTCCAGAATGATTTGTCAGGGTAAGATATTTTTATCATAAAGATTATTGATTGGTTAGAGAGAAAATCAGAGCCAGCGAGAGGTTAAGAGTAAAAAAAGCATAGCGAAGAAACTGAGAAGAAGCGGCAGTTGCAGCGCCCGGCGGTTAAGCGAACCGCTCCATTTGAGACGCAAAATGGTGAGTCCGAAATAGTAGCTAATGGCCATAAACAGGGCGAGGATATTGAAATTCAGAGGTAATAGCGAGAAACCCCAAGCCGATTCGGTAAGGAGCATAACGATCATAAAAGCCGTCGGCCCGAGCGGACGGGAGCGATTCGGCGAAAATAGGCTGAACTGCACGAAAAGTAGAAGGATAACTAGGGCGATCACCGGCAAAGTCGCGACCGGCGATAAACTTAAAAAGGCCGGCAGGCCGAACCAGAATCCGGTTATTGAGAAGACGGTCACAAAACCACCGGCGATAAACAGATTGTCGAGCTGAGCGGCCCATTTATCAACTGTCTCTTGTTCCGCCGCATTAAAATAGTAGTAAAGATTCTTAAGATATGAAAAGAGAAACCAGGCAGTGGCGATAAATATAGTCTGAATCCAAAAGTCACTGATGATGATAGCCACATAAGCGGCGAGGCTGAGGAACAGGAGAACGGGCGCGATCATAAACAGCAGCCAATCTCTTTTGCGGGTGACAAGACAGCGCACGCTAAGGATGATCAGGAGAGTGCCAACCGCCAGCGAAGCGTAAAAAAACGCCGGACGCACCAGATAAGCCTGGCTAAGAAGCCAGACTACGAGCGGAGTGACAAGCGGGATGTAGCGCTGATAATTCATACTAATTTAAATTTATACAGCATTCATCTTCAGGTTCGGCGGGAGGAACATCCTCCCCGGGGCTCGCTTCTTCTTCAGGCACTTCCGGCAAAACAGGTGGCTCTTCCGGAGATTCTGGCCCCTCTCCGTCTGCAACCTGATCCGAACCCGGCGTTAACGGTGTAATGATATAATCATCTCCGCCGACCGTCAATTCCAGGGTCTTAAGTTCCGTCAGGTCGGCCAGACTGTTAATCTTAAGAAACTTATTGGAAAAAGTGAAAAGATTGTCGTTTATATACAAGCTGCGTTTAACCGTATTATCGTAATAGTTGTAGCCATTCCAGTAATCCGGCTGAGTATAGCGTCCGCCAACCGAGTGGTCGATCCGGCCCTTGAGACTAAGCCGATCATTCTCGATTGAAAAGACCAGCGCACCGGCAAAGTTCAGGCGGCCGTTCTCGCGCAACACGGCGGGAATAACCAAGATGTTCTTAGCGGCGGAATAAAGAAAGGCCCGATGGTCGCTTAGAGCGATGGAATCGCTCGACGAGTCGCCAATCAAATAGTTATCGAGTTCCCGCGGCTTTGCAGTGTCGCTGAAGTCATAAAGGGATAATTTCAACCCCTTCACATTTACGCCGCCACTGGCCGTTTCTTCGGTGTCTCGCCCCAAACCAATCAACTTATTGCCGGAAGAGTCGATCGGATGCAAATAATTAGAAAATCCGGGCACTTTTATGGCATTAAGAACCGTCGGTTTCGTTGGATCGGCCAGGCTGATCGCAAACAGCGGGTCGGTCTGCTTAAAGGTCACCAGATAGGCGCGGTCGCCCAGGAAACGGACGGAATAGATGCGTTCGGTCGTGGCCAAATTTTCCAGGCGCCCGACAATCTTCAGATCCTTGTCCAGAACATATACATTATTATAGGAAGAGGAGGTGGATCCGCTCAGGCGGGACCATTGGGCACTCCGAGTCGTAGCTAAGCGGAAATATTCACCATTCTCATCCATCGAAAACTGATTGAGAAGCTGGCCCGGCACCTCTCCCATCGCCCGATATTCCAGCCGGTTGCCGCTGATAGCGATCTTGTGGACGACGGTCTTTTCCATCTCGGCCGCTTTCTCGGACAACTTCTTAGCCAAAGCGGCGTCAATCTCGGTCGCAATCGTCTTCTGCTCAGCCGCGGTGAGAGACGCCAGATAGCGATCAATGATCTGCGCGGTCTTCATCTTCTTCTCGTGGATGTTAATGACATGACCAGGCGAAGCTTCGATATCAGCGACACGTTCCTGATCGGCTTCGCTTAGACGAGCGTAAATCAGTTCCCTTTTCACGAGCTGCTCCAGATCATATTCGTCCAGATACTGAGCATAGGTGATATAGATATTCTGTCCAGAAACGTATAGGTTCTGACCGCCGTTCATAAGATAAATCTCGCCGCTCACTGGTTCAGCGGCGTCCTTCAGATTAATGGCCGTGATGCTATTGAAGCTATATGAATCATAAGGGATATCAAAATAATAGACGGACGGCGTAAAACATTTAGCCGCACCGTCACAGCTAAGAGCGAGGATCTGTCCACCGTCGATGACCCGTGGCACGAGCGGCTCATTCGCGATATATGATCCGTAAGTTTCGGTCACGAAATAGACATAGTCACCAACCAAGCGGGCCGCTTTATATGATCCTTCAAAACTAAGATCACGCATCACTTTGGGATTGACCGGATCGCTGATATCAAAAACTTTAAAAAAGGCGTAGGGATTATAACGCCGGAAACTTTCATAAAAGGGCTGGCTATAAATTTGTTCGTCAGCGCCAAAAACAGCCAGGGCGTCACCCTGGATAAAGATGTCCTCCGGCCTAGATTGGAAAGTGATCTTACTGACGATTTCCGAACCGGTCGCCGGCGCGACCTTGATAATCAATAATTCATTACGGACTAAAGCATAAATATGGCTTCCATCCGTCTTAATTATGTCCGCTTCATCGACACCTTTGACTTGATTGTTTGTAGTGGAATAATCCGAACTGTTCACCGCCAGCGACTGGCCCGCTTCTCCGGCCGGAGACTTAAGTGAGGAAGAATCCATGGCCAAGCCGAAACTGAGCGGACCGCGCGTCAGGGCGCTTTCCGGATTACTGTTCTCGGCCAGCCAAGCGGCTAATTCTTCATAATCGCTAAACTTCCGTATCTGATTGGTTTCCAGGGGTGCTTCTGACTCCGCCTCCTCCGCTCCCTCCGTGCCGGTTACAGCTGGAAAAACCACCGGCTGATCAGGGGCTTTCTTCTTCCAGGGCAGCGAGCAGGCCGAAATGACTAGCGGCATGATAAGTAACAATAGGAGTAATCTTCTCGTTTTGTTAAACATATAATTTGCTTACTTTAATTACATTATATCACATCGCTTCTTCATTTAATAACCACTGCCGTACCGACTTCGACTAGTTCATAAAGATAGCGGGCGGCGCCGACGCCTAGACGGATGCAGCCGTGCGAGACGGGCTGGCCAAGATGATCCTCTCCCTCCCGATAACCGCCGGGCCAGACCGGCAATTCGTGGATACCGATCGAGCCGTTACGGAGCCCATCACCGCCTAAACCGAGCCAGTAGGGCATCCAAAGGCCGTAGGCTCTAGACCACGGCTTAAGTGATTTATTAACAATCTTAAACTCTCCCCTGGGGGTCGGCATGCTCGTCTTTCCGGTTGAAACCGCCCATTCTTTCCAGGGCCGTCCGCCAACCAAATAAGTCATCAACTGCTTTTTAAGGTCGATTTCAATCAACTGGGACAATCTTTTTTCTTCTTTAGACAACGGATCATAAGCTCGGTCAATCTCATCGAGATCACGGAAGCCGTCACCATCTGTATCGGATCGGAAGGGATCAGTCCCAAACTGCCTCTCCCAATAATCGCTCAGGCCGTCAGAGTCCATATCGCTGACTGTAATCTTGACCGGTTCCGGATTATAGGGCGAGTAGCCGCTCGCCAGCTCTACCTCATCGCTATAACCATCGCCGTCAAAATCCAGCTCCTCGGCCGCAGCTGGCCTCAAACAGACAGAAAACAATACTAAAAATAGCAGGCCGCTGCCAAAGATGATCTTCCCGGCCGTATCTATTATATATCGTTTCATAATTTATTATTTTGATTCATCGCTAATTCTTTCGCTAGCTCCGGAGAAAGAGAATATTCGCAGCCACAAAATTTTTGCCGATAAAGACCAAGCTCTCTAGCCATTTTCTGACTGCGGCGATAGCCGTCGTCTGCCTGAAAATCTTCCGCCAGGAACTTGGGCCCGGCCACGTCCGCCAAACTGCACCCCATAGCCAAGATGGCGGCCGTATCCTTATAGGGGCTGACGAGCAAGGTCGTCCCGAACATATCAAAGCCCTTCTCCCGGGCGAGTCGGGCGGTCTGCGCGAGACGACCGTGATAACAGAGCTGACAGCGCGCGCCGCGTTCCGGATCGGCGGATCGGCGGCACGCCATCATCTGCCAGGTCTTATGTTCATACGGTTCGACAATGAGCGGCCAATTAAAACGAGTGGCAACGGCCTGAACCGCTTCCAAACGGCGGTCGTATTCTTCCTGAGACACCAGATTAGGATTACAAAAATACCAGGTTAGGCCATAGCGCGGCGCCAGACGCTCAGAGCTCGTATAGGTGCCGCAGGGCGCACAGCATACTTGGAGAAGCAGGCTTTTCATAGATTGCGCCGGCGGTCCAGCCGCTCGAAAAAGATGACTATCACTAACATGAGAGAGACGAGGAGGATAAGCGCGCTAATTTTGCCGCGACTCTGGAGAAACAGGCCGCTCGAACCAAAGACGGCGGCGAGCAAGTAAAAAATTACGACCGTCTGACGCTGGCTCAAACCGAGCGACAGGAGCCGATGATGAAGATGGCGCTGATCGGAAAAACGGAACGGATTCCGGCCCTGCCGCAGGCGGCGAATGATCGTCCAAGCAACATCGAGAATCGGAATGCCCATGATGAGAAGCGCAATCGCGATCTTGCTACCAGAAATTATCGCCAGGACGCCCAAGATGTAGCCGAAAAGAAGCGACCCGCCCTCGCCCAAGAAAATCTTGGCCGGATGCCAGTTAACAATCAGGAAACCGACAGCCACGCCCGCAAGCAGCAGGGCGGCAAGAGCGATGTCAGGCTGATAGTAGCGAGTCGTCAGGGTGAATAAAAAAATGATCAGACCGCCGACGGCGCTGATTCCGGAAACCAGGCCATCGACACCATCAAGCAGCTTTGTCGTATACATCATACCGAGCAGCCAGACGGCGATTAGGAGCGGCGAGATTATGATAAACGGTTGAAGTTCGATAAAGCCCGCCCAAGGGTTAGTCAGACGGGTAATCTCGACACCGCCGATGATGATCGCGGCAATGGCCGCGAGCGGAAAGATAAACTGCTGCCGAGGCTTGAGGCCGTATTTGTCATCAAGGATACCACCGATAACTAAGATGAGTCCCCCGCCCAAGAACCCAAAAAGGTGAGACCATCCAAGATTGCCGGCCAGGAAGCGGTCGGAGAAAAAAATGAGCAGGGCAAAAAAGGCTAAAAAAACCGCCACTCCGCCTAGGAGTGGTATCGGCCGGTCATGAATCTTGCGGCCCCCGGGTAATCCCCGATCGGGATTATCAACGATCCCTAAGTGCCGGGCGATACGACTGACAACCAGTGATAAAACAGTCGTTAAAACAAGCGCGGCTGTAAATACTCCCAGATGAAACATAATTTAGACAAACAATAAGGAGAAGGCGGATCAGAGTTCTGCCGCCTTCTCAACTTCCACTTCGGCCTTTTTATTTATTATCACCGTATCCCGGCGCTTCAATTCTCCGGATAAGATGCGGTTGGCGATATCGTTCTCAACGCGGTCCTGAAGGAGGCGACGCAAAGGGCGGGCGCCAAACTTAGGATCATATCCGGCTTTAGCCAGGATGGCCGCTCCGTCCTTATCGGCCTTCAGGCCAATCCCCTTCTCCGCCAGATTCTTCTTGATCTTCTTAAGCAGGAGTGATGTGATGGCGAGAGTGTCTTCTTCGCTGAGAGGCTTGAAGACGATAATCCCGTCAAAACGGTTGATGAGTTCCGGGCGTAAATATCGGTTCAGCTGGTTATCGATGAGCTCCTGCTTGATGAGATGGAGGGGCATCTTAGCCTTGATCTGATCTTGGATATAAACTGCCCCGATATTCGACGTGGCGATGATGATCGACTCAGCAAAACTTATCGTCCGGCCCTGTCCATCGGTTAACCGTCCGTCGTCGAGCAGCTGCAGGAACAAGTTCAAAATATCGGGATTAGCCTTTTCGATCTCATCAAACAGGACGAGAGAAAACGGTTTCTTACGCACGGCCTCGGTCAGATAACCTAGGGTGCCGTCGACATCGCCGATCATCTTACGGATACTATCGACCGCCTGGTATTCGCTCATATCGAGGCGGACCAGATAATCTTCGTCGCCAAAGTATACCTCGCTCACCGATTTAGCAAGTTCTGTCTTACCGACGCCAGTCGGACCGAGGAAAAGGAAACTGGCGATCGGCCGCTTACTATCCTTAAGGGCGGCGCGGGCACGGCGCAAGCTGGCCGAGACGGCTTCCACCGCTTCGGCTTGGTCGATCAGCCGCTTGTGGATCTCTTCTTCTAAACGGAGTAGCTTTTGGCTTTCAGCGGCCGTGACCTTGGCCATCGGGATGCCGGTCATATCGCTGATAGCCGCCGCCACCTGATCGGCGGCGCAGAAAGAGATGCCCTTGCCCGTTTTATCGCGAGCCGCCATAATAACCGCCTTTTCTAGCAGACTGTAAGCCTTGCGCGGCAGAGACTGATCGTGAATATAACGCGAAGACAAGATAACGGCCTGCTCGAGCGCACCATAAACTACATAGATATCATACTTATTCTCCAGGAACCCGACTTTGCTCTCCAGCATCTGGATGGCTTCGTTCACCTCCGGCTCGTTGACGCCAACCGTCGTCATCAGATCGCCGATTGCTTGGTGCTCAATATAGCGGGAGTAATTTTCGGTGGTCGTCGACGCTAGACAATAAATATTTTTCCGACCAATCGCTTCCGCCAAGACTTCGGACAAATCCAAGCTCTGACTATTTCCCGAGCTAACGCCCAGCATGTTTTCCAAGTTATCGATATATATAATGATATTACCGGAACGGCGCGCTTCATTTATACAGATCAGTAGGCGTTCCGACGCTTCCGAAGCGCTGACCCCGGATACGAGCCGCGGGATATCAAGTTCGAGAAGCCGTTTGTCTTTTAAAAACGGCGGCACGTTCTCTTCCACCATGAGCTGCGCCAAACCACCAATTATCGTACTTTTGCCAGTCCCAGGCTGGCCAACCAAAAGGACGCCGTAGTGACCGCCGGTAAATGCCTCAAATATACTCTTGATCTCCTTATCGCGACCGACACATATCTCGAGCGCCCCGTATTTTGCCCGGACCGTCAGGTCGTAGCCGAAACGATCGAGGGTAGGTGTGGCAATAGCGGTATACGAACGGTTCATATTTCCGCCCGGCTTAAGAATTGCCAAGCGCCGATAATTTTGGTAATTGACTACCAAGCGCCGATTTACGCGAAACCAGGCGACCGTGTTGCTTATCTTATCTTCATCAATCTCCAGTGAAAATAATATTTCCCGCAGCAGCGGATCTCGGTTCGCGCAGAACAATATGACATTTAAAACGTCGACGCTATCTTGCCGTAAGCTCTGGGCGTCGACAAAGGCGAGAGTGAGTATCTCTTCAACGGCCGGCGACAGCTGCCGGCCGACGACCGTCAACTTTTCATCAATCGGGCTGACCAGCCGACGATCCACCATCTCCACCAGTTTCTTGGCGTCGACGTTCAAACGGATAAATAAAGACTGGACTTCTTTGGCCTTGAGCAGGACTCGAAACAAGTGCATCACTTCGACTCGCGGCTGCCCTAGGCGAGATGATAAAAGATAAGCATCCTCGATTACCCGCTGGGCAGCGGCAGAAAAGGCGGCCGCTACGTCATAACGTTTGCGCCGCGGGCCCGACAGTGGCTTGTCCCAAAACCGATAGTCAATCTTCTTGAGGGCGGCCTCGCGCACGCTGTGTCGATAGAAAAGGAAAAGGTCCAACCAGAGTGACAGCAGAAAAAAAGAAACTAGTGGATCGAAACGCCGCCAGAAGAACAGGAGATTCCAGGGGTTAGTAGCGATGGCCGGAAAATTCAAAAATATCCACCAGCCGAAGGCCAACCAACCGGCAAAGACCACTAGCCAAGCCAGGAAGGAAAAAAGACGATTAAGTTGCTCGCGGGCGCGCTCCAAAAAAATCGCTGCCCGTTTAAGCTCCCGGCCCCAAAACAGGAATCGGCCCAGAAACCAGGCGCCGCGACCGCCGCCGTCTTGTTCGATAGTAAAATTTATTTCTTTAAACGTTTTCATTTTAATAGATGGCGCCAAGCGATATCAACTGGGCGTTAAGGGCTAAGACGAGAGCCAGCGGCAAGAGCAGCCAAACCACCAAGATGACGATGATAACAGCCAGCCAAAATATTAAGACGGCACCGCGTAGTATTATCTGGACGAGACGCATGACGAAGCTGATGAGTCGGCCGCCAATATCGCGCTGTCCATACATAGGCACAAAAATGTTCCTGAGCCAGACACTAAAGCCGAGCAAGCGCTCCTGATCTAACCAGAAATGGCCAAGACGACTCAGAAGACGGACCAGTCCGGGTCCGTACCACCAGAAAGGAAAATACAATATTTCGCCCAAAATCTGGAAAAAAAGCTTGCCACTGTAGGAAAAAAAATTATGGCTCAGCATAGCAGACGAATAATATCAAATTCTTGATTTACTTTAATATAATAACATATTCTCTTTCCAATTGACAACGAAAACCGCTTGTATTATGATGAAATTAGCAGTCTACAATGAAGAGTGCTAAATTGATAATAAATCTTAAACCCTGGCGATAAACATATGTTTAACAAATTTACAGATAAATCTCAGGAAGCGATCATCAACGCCCAGATAATCGCCTCTGGCTACGGGCAGGCCAATATTGAGGCTTTACATATCCTGCTCGCCCTACTCCAGCAGAACGAGAGCCTGATCAAGCCGATACTCGAAAAGATGAAGGTTGATCCGGAGATTATTGAAGAGTTCGCCGTGCGCGAAATCAAGAAACTCCCGCGCCTAAAGATCAACCAGGCGTCGGGTCCGGTCCAGGCCGTGTCAGGAACGGCGGAGACTGCTCTGATCCTGGAACGGGCCCAGAAGGAAGCCGACGGCATGACCGACGAGTTCATCTCGACCGAACACATCCTACTCGCACTCATCGGCGTCTCTTCCCCGGCCCAAAGCGTGCTCCTCAACTTCAAAGTAGACTACCAGGCGGTCAAAAATATACTGAAGGAGCTCCGCGGCAACCAGACCATTTCTGATCCTTTCCCAGAGAACAAATATAAAGTCCTTGAGAAATACACAACCAACCTGACCGAACTGGCCCGCCAGGAGAAACTTGATCCCGTTGTCGGACGCGACCAGGAAATCCGGCGCATCATGCAGGTCCTGCTTCGCCGCACCAAAAATAATCCGGTTTTGATTGGCGAAGCCGGCACGGGTAAGACCGCTATTGTCGAGGGTCTCGCCCAACGCATTATCGCCGGCGATGTGCCAGAGAATCTTAAAGACAAAGAGATCGTCATGCTGGATCTCGGCGCGCTCGTTGCCGGAGCCAAGTTCCGCGGCGAATTCGAGGATCGCCTCAAGGCCGTTCTCAAAGAAGTAAAGTCGCGAAGCGGCCGCATTATCCTCTTCATCGACGAACTCCACACCCTCATCGGCGCCGGCGCTTCTGAGGGCTCTATGGATGCCTCCAACATGCTCAAGCCGGCTCTCGCCCGGGGCGAACTGCGCACCATCGGCGCCACCACGACTAAGGAATATCAAAAATATATCGAAAAGGACGCCGCTCTTGAGCGCCGATTCCAGCCGATCATGGTTGCTGAACCGAGCGTCGAAGACACGGTCAGCATGCTACGCGGGCTCAAAGAAAAATATGAAGTCCACCACGGTGTCCGCATCACCGATAACGCCCTCATCGCCGCTGCCAAGCTATCCAACCGCTATATCAGCGACCGCTCCTTGCCAGACAAGGCGGTTGATCTCATCGATGAAGCAACTTCTTCCCTGCGCATGGAAATCGACTCCATGCCAGACGAACTTGATCAACTCAAACGAAGTATTAACCAGCTAGAACTCAATAAAGCCGGCTTGATGACGACCGATAAACGTTCGCCCAAGCTACGCTCGCTAAACGCTGAGCTAGCCCAGCTCAAAGAGAAAAAAGACCAGCTGGAACTGCACTGGAATAATGAAAAGAATATCATCGCCGAAATCAGAACTTCTAAAAAAGAAATGGAGGACCTGAAAATCAAGGCAGAGATCGCCCAGCGCCAAGGCGCCGACCTGGCGGAAGTAGCCAAGATTCGCTACGGCCTGATCCCGGAACTAGAAAACCGGATCAAGAAACACCAGGAAGAACTCATGAAGATCCAGAAGAAGGGCCAGCGGATACTTAAAGAAGAGGTCGACGAGGAAGACGTCGCCAAGGTAGTCGCCCGCTGGACAGGCATCCCGACCAGCCGCATGCTCCAAGACGAAATAAAAAAGCTAAGCGACGCAGAGATAGTGCTAAATGGCCAGGTTGTCGGACAGGAGGAAGCGATTAAGTCCATCGCCAACGCCCTCAGGCGTAGCCGCGCCGGTATCAATGAAGAAAAGAAGCCGATCGGCTCCTTCCTCTTTGTCGGGCCGACCGGAGTGGGCAAGACCGAACTAGCTAAAACCCTAGCTCGTTTCATGTTCGACGATGAAAAATCTCTGATCCGTCTCGACATGAGCGAATTTGTAGAACGCCATTCGGTCGCCAAGTTGATCGGTTCGCCTCCCGGCTATGTCGGCTATGACGAAGGCGGCCAATTAACCGATAAGATCCGCCGCCGCCCTTACAGCGTCATCCTCTTTGACGAGATCGAAAAGGCCCACCCCGATCTGTTTAATACTCTGCTCCAGATTCTCGATGACGGCCGGCTAACCGATTCCAAGGGCCGAGCCGTGAACTTTAAGAACACTATTGTCATCATGACCTCTAATCTGGGAAATGAAGTGATCAAGCAATACTCGATCGGCTTCTCTGATACCGAAAATAAAACGCAAGCGCGCCGCTTCCAGCGGACGGAGATGAAAGAAAAAATCGACAAGATCCTAAAAAACCACTTCAAGCTGGAATTCTTGAATCGCATTGATGAAATCGTCGTCTTCGAGAGCCTAACGCCACAGGCGCTTGAGCAAATCGTCGAGATTGAGCTCGCCAAGGTCGAAAAACGTCTCGGCAATAAGAACATCAGCGTGAAAGTCAGTCCCCGCATTAAGAAATTACTCGCCGAAAAAAGCTATGACATCACCTACGGCGCCCGGCCGCTCAAACGCATCATCCAGACCATGATCCTTGACGAGCTGGCTGGAGAGATAATCACCGGGAAGATAAAAGAAGGTGATAAAGTAAAGATTGATCTAGGCGATAAAGAAGCGGTTGTCCTCAGGATAAACGGCTGATAATATCCGCTACTCCCCGCTAACGCGGGGAGTATTTTTTTAGATCTAAACTAATATTTGCCAAACTTGTCGCCTTATCCTAATTATATTATAATAAAGGAATGAAAATCTCAAAAAATCTGATAATCGGCGCGGCGCTGGCCGTTTTGCCGTGGTTACTGTATCCATCGGTCGCGGATGCCCAGTTTACCCCCACAGACGGCTATAATCCTAACCGGATACTGGAGGACAACGATATCCTGAATTACAATACTATGAGTTTCGCGGATATCCAGAACTTCCTGATTAGCCGGCCGGGCATCCTCAAAAACTACTCGACCATCAACGCCTACGGCGAACTGAAGTCGGCGGCAGAAATCATTTATGATGCCGTACGCAATAACTTTGACTGTAGCGGCGTCACGCTGAGCGACCAACCGACCGCAGTGGAGCGGTCTTTGAAATGCCGGCGCATCACGACCATCAATCCGCAACTACTTCTGGTCCTGCTCCAGAAAGAAGCCAGTCTGATCGATGACCCTAGTCCCTCCCAGGGACGTCTCGACGCTGCCACCGGTTACGGCTGTCCGACCGGCCAGGGCTGCGTCCCCTATTGGAAAGGTTTCGGCAAGCAAGTTAACAGCGCCGCTCTCCAATTTCTCGCCTATATGCAGGAACCGCAAAAATATGGCTTTAAGATGGGAGAAACGTACGTCGCTAAAGATAAATACTCGAAGCTCCAAACTATCGCCCAAGCCATGGCCAAGCCCGTCGATGATCCGCACAGCTATGCCAAGATAATCGCCTCACCGGAGATGGTCTCGGTCACTCCACAAAATCAGGCAACCGCCGCCCTTTATAACTACACGCCGCACATTTATAACGGCAATTACAATACCTATCTGCTGTGGAACCGCTATTTTGGCACGGCTGTTGTCACGCCGCCGCCAGGAGGAATATCGCGCATCTACCCCGACGGCTCACTACTCAAAGCTGACAACGCGCCGGAAATCTGGCTAATTACCAACGGCGGACAGAAGCGCCATTTCGCCAACTGGTCAACGTTTATCACCCGTTTCCGGCCGGAACAGATAGTAACTGTCGCCGCAACGGAACTGGAAAATTATCCGACCGGATCACCTATAAAATTCCCCAATTATTCTCTGGTCCAGACTCCGGATAAGCAGATCTATCTGTTGGTCGACAAGGAAAAGCGGCCGTTCGCCAGCGCGGAGGTTTTCAAGAAATTCGGCTTCAATCCGGAGGAACTCGAACAGGCGGCAACGGATGATCTGGCTGATTATAAGACCGGACAGACAATCACCGCCACTTCGACTTATGTTACCGGCGCCCTCCTGCAAGACTCAGCCAGTGGCGAAGTATTTTATGTTGAAAACGGGACTAAGTATCCGGTGGCGACGGAGATACTCGGCTTGAAATATCCTGATCGGAAGCCCATCAAGAAAACAACCGCCACATTGAAGACTTACCGGGACGGCGAGCCCATCCTGCTTGACGATGGCTCGCTGGTCAAAACCAATAATTATCCGATCGTCTATCTGATATCCGAAGGCAAGAAGCGGCCTTTTGCCGATGAATTTGCTTTCGCTAAATACGGCTACAGTTTCCAAAATGTCGTGACCCTGTCCTCACAATTCCTCTATCACTACGACATGGGAGCGGCTATACAATAATATGGCTCTATCCACTGTCGCCTTGCTTCCCCATTCACCGCTGCTCATACCGGAAATCGGTCGGGCCAACTACTCTTTTTTGTCTAAAACCGTCGCCGCTTATGAGTCAGTCGGCGCCGAGCTTGTGCGCGCAGCGGTTGACACCGTCATCCTCATCAGCCCGCACGGCAGCAAGACGCCTGATTCTTTTGTTCTGAATGTGGCGCCGGAGATGTTACCAGATTTCCGGGATTTCGGCTTCATACCAGACCCGTCCAGCTTAGGTGGAGACGCTATCCTCGCTGACCAGATTAAAAACGCCTTGCGGCCGGATTTTCCAATCCAGCTCACCTCACAACTGAACTTAGATAGCGGCAGCGGCATCCCCCTTTATCTCCTGAAAAAATTCCTCCCAACCCTAAAAACGGTCGTCATCACGCCAGCGGAAAAACTTAGCCTCGAGGAGCAGGCCGCTTTCGGAGCCCGCCTCGGAGGGGTCATCGCTCAGCGCAATAAAAATATCGCTGTCATCGCTTCCGGCGACATGTCCCATCGCTTGAAAAAAAAATCTCCAGGCGGTTATTCGCCGCGCGGCGCGAAATTCGATAACCGGCTGATCGAACTTCTCAGCGCCGGTCCAGCCGGTTTGGACGACATCTTGTCGTTTGATGAAAAACTAGCGGAAGACGCTGGAGAATGCGGCCTAAGACCTCTAGTTTTGGCGCTCGGCGTCCTGGGCGGTCTTGACTGGACACCGGAGATACTCGCCTATCAGACCGACTTCGGAATCGGCTATCTGAGCGTCAATTTCCACTTCCACTCGCCCGGCGAAACGATTAAGACGGCTTAATCTCTATGGAATCTTTTTCCGACATAATAAAGAATAAGAAGAGGCTGAAAGCGCCCGCCTATCCCTGGCAAGATTTGGCGCTGCGCGTAATAAAAGAGTTGTCTATCCCGGCCTTCAAACGTTCCGCGGTTTTCCAGGTCTGTAAGAATAAGACGGCGCCCGAGATCGAGCTAGCCCTGAACGACACTAAAGAACTCTGTCATGACGGAGCCAAGTGGAAGTATTTTTTTAAGATCATTGACCAAAAATAGGATTACGTTAAGATAGCCATATGCCTAAAATCCTGAAAATTGTTCTCCACCCCGACCCCAAGCTGCGTGAAATATCGGCTGACATCGCTCCCGAGAGGCTGAGCGCTCCGGATATCCAGCAGCTGATTTTGGATATGGAAGAAACGATGAAAAAAAAAGACGGTGCCGGTCTGGCCGCCCCACAGGTCGGCCAAAGTATCCGGTTAATCGTGGTCGCCGACGAAAAAAAGATAATATCCATGATCAACCCGCGGCTGACCAAAAAGTCTTGGGCCAAAGAAACTGAAGAAGAGGGCTGTCTTTCGGTCTTGAACAAGAAGGGCGAGATAATCTATGCCCTGGTGGAACGCTGCAAGAAGATAAACTGCGTCTACCTTGATCCGCAGGGTAACAAGAAAAAAATAAGCGCCGAGAAGATGTTGGCGCGCGTAATCCAGCATGAGATCGACCACCTTGATGGGGTCCTGTTCATCGATAAGATCGTCCAGAAAAAATCGGTTAAGCCAACTAAACCCTCTTCTTAGCCCGATATACTTTCCAGATTATCCAGGCCGAACCGAGCGCCAGAAGGAAAAAAGTAAGCTCGTGATAATAAAGAGATAGGAGTTCCTGGTTGGCACCGATAAAATATCCGAGTGCCGCCAACACACTGATCCAGATACCCGAACCAATAGCGGTCAAAAGCACAAAACGGCCAAAAGGCATACGGCAAAATCCGGCCGGCAAAGAAACCAGCTGCCGGACGACCGGTATCAGCCGGCCGATCAGGGTCGCCGACCCGGCGTTGGCCAAAAAATATTTCTCCGACCGCTCAATATTCTCCGGGGTGATAAGGAGTAAGCGCGCCCAACGGGTCGCCGCCAATTTGTAGACGAGCGGCCGACCGAGCCAAGCCGCTAACCAATAATTGAAAATCGCTCCAGTCACACTGCCGATAAGACCGGCTAAAGCCACTAAATAGATATTCATTTCCCCGCGGCTAGCCAGATAGGCGGCCGGTGGCACAACAATCTCCGACGGAAAAGGGATAAGTGAACTCTCCACCGCCATCAAGATGACGATGCCGGAATAACCTAGCCCCTGCGTTATACCAAGCGCCCAGGTGAAAAAAGCGTTTAACATACCAATAATATAGCATCAATTTTCCGCATGTCCAACCCCGCTACGCCTCACGGCGACCAAAAAATCAGAACGATATTCATGGGTACGCCGGAATTTTCATGTCCCGGATTAGAGTCGCTCCTCGCCGATCCCGTCTTTGAGATCATCGGCGTCTTCACGCAAACAGATAAGCCAGTCGGACGCCGACAGATCATGACGGCTCCGCCCGTAAAAAGATTAGCTCTGGGCAGAAACCTCCCCGTTTTCCAGCCGCTTCGGATCCGCCGCGAAGCCGAAACAATCCGAGGGATGCGGCCAGATATGATTGTCGTTATCGCTTACGGACAGATCATTCCCCAAGCCATCCTTGATATACCAGTCTTTGGCTGCATAAATGTCCACGCTTCCCTGCTCCCCAAATACCGCGGCGCCGCCTGTTTGAGCGCGCCCATCTTAAACGGTGACACCGAGACAGGCGTGACGATCATGAAGATGGAGGCCGGTCTTGACACCGGGCCAATCTTACGGCAAACTAAGCTACGTCTTAACAGGAATGAAACCTTACTCCAGCTACACGACCGGCTGGCGGAAATAGGGGCCGCCCAGTTGCCTCAGACGCTCAAGGACTACGCGGCCGGTCTCATCGAACCCCAGCCGCAGGGTGAGTTCGGCGCCAGCTACGTCCGAACGCTAA
>Ga0265297_10003841_pt1 | contig 26005 bp, 20 predicted proteins | sample Munlanlwell13791_FD_192502 | JGI IMG/M metagenome (GOLD analysis project Ga0265297, IMG submission 192502) | Leachate microbial communities from a municipal landfill in Southern Ontario, Canada - Leachate well 137-91 | ecosystem: Engineered > Solid waste > Landfill > Unclassified | place...
GACGACGATAAACGGAATAGAAAGTGCGTCAGGGATTACCTTATGCCGTGCGTCAATCACACACAGCGGTATGGCAAACGATATCAACACAAGCGCGTACAACAATTCAAGCGATAATCCAAACACACCTGCGCACACAGCGAATGCCAAAGCAGTGACGCTCTCAACAATGATGTACTGCCATGAAATATGTTTCTTGCAGTGCCGGCATTTTCCGCGTAAAATCACAAAACTCAAGATTGGCACAAGATCTTTCGGCTCCAGTGTTGTTTTGCAATTTGGACAATACGAACGCTGCCCAAAACGCCAAAACGGTTTGCGCCTTGGAAGTCGATAAATCACCACATTTAGGAAACTCCCAATGCTGGTGCCAAGTAGCGCAAATACAATAATCAGGGTAGCCTGCATATCCTGTAGTATAGCAAAAAAGAGGCGTGCGTGTGAAAACTACTGGATCCCTTGCGGGGTCAATGCGTGATTGCCTGCCACATAGAAATTGTAGCTGCGCTCTAAAGTAAACAACACAACAAACGACGCCTCGCCTGGAACTCCTTGAATGATATATGCTCCACCTTTTGGATCCTTGAATGAGGCAATATCGGGCAGATACGCTGCCAGATTGCATGTTGAAACTGAGGATCCCTGTTCGGTACATCCGCCTTCCGCTGCAGTAGCATACGACCCTTCTGTCGAGTACAGCTCAAAAAAAGCAGCAGACAAACGGGCCATATCCGCCATGCGTTTTGCGTCTCGCGTTTGTGCGCGTTCTTCACGAATGACCAAAAAAACGCCTGCTCCTAAAGCAAACACAACTAGTGCGAGTATCAATACTTGGATCATGCTTAAGCCCTGTGGTTTTCCCATATAGTTAGTGTAGCAAAAAAGTTTAAGAAGGAGGAGTACACGCGTTAAGCGAACTAGGCAATGCCATTCCCGGACACTTAGGTGGGTTCGTTTTTTGATCGCTCACATCACTGATGCGCCCCGAAGGCCCGAGAGCATAATAATAATCGCCAACTTCTAATTTAGCATACAGCACATAATCCGATGCTCCTGCAGATTCGGCACAATTCATGGTGTCACGACAATTTGCAACGTAATGATACCCATGATCATCTAATCCCTCTAACGGATCCATAACTTCATTTTTTATATACCCAGGAATCATTGCACCGCCGGGGACAAAGAGTCCCGTTGCTGGCGTTGTTGATGTAGCAGAGCTATCAGGAACAACAGTCGCGGGACTTGGATCAGCAACAATTGGATATGTTTGGTCGTGATCATCATAATACGATGTCAGGTTGTGCTGGAATTGAGACAAATCAAGCCGGCGAGCAGAATCGCGAGCTTTTTCGCGTGCTGACGCGAGTGCGGTTAATCCAATAACTGATAAAATGCTGATAATCGCAATAACTACCAGCAATTCAATCAAGGTAAATCCTTTTTTTGTTGAATTATCGCAGTGCATATAATCCGGTTACTACACTCAACTTCCATCCCCAATAAATCATAATGATTCCTGCAATTAAAAAGAATGGTGTAATCAGCATGTGTTTTCCGTGTGCGAATATGCGATACGCCAGAATCCCGAGTACGGCACACACAAATACTAGCATGAAGAATATCAAGAAATTCGGCCAACCGGATACAAGAACGCCAAATGCAAAAATATTCACGTCAGACTGATCTATTTTTGTGCCCTTGGTTCGAGATGCGTACAACGAAAGCAAAAACCAAACGATTGCAGCTATGAGAATAATGACGCCTTCCCGAAAAAGAATGCTTTGCAAACTCGGAATTATTTGCACATTGGTCCAGAGCGCGGTAAAAGAATCCGGCGGAAGCGCGTTATTCGAAAGTATCGTTGCAACCGTGCGACCAGCAAGCTCGATAAACCGCTCAATTGGATACAAGAATAAAATCCAATAGGAAAGACGCAAGGGAATGGTCTTGCGCCTCAATGATGCATATCCGACGACGACAAAGAGTGCGGTAAAAAAAAATTTTGGGCCCCAGAAAAATAGTATATCCATATATTTTAGTATACAAAATTGTCAGAACCTGCACCAGATGTATAAGGAAACATAAAAGGAGCTTTTAGGAAGCCCCTTATATGCGTGTAAGTATAAACACTGGAATCATTAGAACTGACAAACTGGAGTTGCAGTGTTATCACAGGTTGGTCGTGCGGTTGCTAATTCTGCAGTATCCGTTACAGAGCCTTGTTCATTAATACCGTAGTAATTGGAACCACCCGCTGCTTCAAGCTGAGTAAATACGATGTAGCTTGTCGCGGCTACAACAGGGCTTGCTGCAGTTGTTGCCACATTGGTCACATAGAAATAGTGATCGTGGTCTGAGCCATCAGCACTTGGAGAAAAAAGTGCTTGTGCAAGATAGACTGCTGTCAATGCGCCGCCGTCGGTCAACACACCATCTACAGTTGCTGTTCCTGCAACCTTCGTTGAGTCCATACTTTGATCAGGAACGTTATCTGTAGCAACAGCTTCAGAAGCACCTTCACTTTGTTCGCTTGGGTATGTGCTGCCATGATCGTCATAATACAAAGAAAGTGCAGTACGAATCTGTGCGATGTCGGAGCGGCGTTGTGCGTCACGAGCTTTTTCTCGGGCTCCATTCAAAGCAACAAGTCCGATAGCGGACAAAATTGCGATAATGGCAATAACCACGAGAAGCTCAATAAGGGTAAACCCTTTTTTTGTTTGTACGTGAGTCACGTATCTCACCTCCCTTCCTCTGATAAACGGAAAAGTTTTTTCAGGGATCATCTGTTGATGATCAGTGATCAGTACCTCACCACCGATCACCCTGCACCTTCGATTCCTACGAAGGAAAAACCTTAACCATTTAGATTTATATGTTCAGATGTGTTTATTGTAGCACAAAAACTTTGAAAAGTCAACTTATCCACACCCCCACACCTATACCAAAAATTAACTCATATGTGCTAATTCACATGGATTACTCAACCTTTGTAGCTACATATGTAACTCAAAGATATAGGTGCGGAGACACGGCCCCCTCACCTAAGACTACTTGAAATTCTGCGTTTTAACTGATTCCAGGCTTTTGAATACAATATTACTATTTTTCTCTCAGTCGAGCTTCCGATTCGTTTGTATATGCTTCATAGTATCTTATTTTAAAAAGGTTTTCGATATTTTGCAGAAAACACCCCACACTTATTGTGATCTAAAAATTTTTTTAAGTTCTTTAGCTGAACCAATATACAACCTATAGTCTTTTTTACTTTTTAAGATGTAGCAATAGAACATATCTTTTTAAAAATTAAAATTTAAGAAACCCCAAGATAATTAATTGGGGCTACAAATTCTAATTTATACAATATCCGTAAGCTAAATTGCGCTCGAAAGGTTATAAATAGGCAACAAAATTGCAGCGACAAGAAAACCGACTGCGCCACCCATTGCCAATAAGATGACTGGCTCCATTAATGTGACTAAATTGGCGATTACATTCTCAAGCTCACGGTCAAAAAAATCTGCAACTTTGCCCAAAATCTGATCCATGCGTCCAGACTGTTCACCGACCGCCATCATCTGCGACATCATGAGGGGCACGTACTTGCTTTTCACGAACGCGGTGGTTATGGAATTTCCACCCTCAACTTCAACGATTGTTTCAGTAATAATTTCTTTGTATACCGTATTACTCACGACATCACCTGTAATTTCTAGCGCGCGGGAGATTGGGACTCCTGCTGTGAGAAGTGTCGCGATGGACCGGGCCATGCGGGAAAGATATAATTTTTTAAAAATGGGACCAGCAATCGGTGTTTTTATTTTAACCAAGTCCCAAATTCGTTTTCCGCGCTTGGTTTTTTTAAACACGGAAAATCCGACAACAAGTACAATAACAATAAGAAAAATCAACCACCAATATCCTGTTACAAAATCCACAAACCCGATAAGAATGCGTGTCGGCAATGGAAGTGTTGCACCACCTTCTTCAAAAACTGCTAAAAGTGATGGCAGCACAAATAAGACCAATCCAAAACCGACAACAACGACAGCGCCAAGAAGTACGATTGGATACGTCATCGCACCGCGAACTTTTGAAATCAAATCATAATCTTTCTCTTTTTGGGTCGCAAGATATTCAAGCACCTCATCGAGCTTACCGGTCGTCTCACCAGACTTCACCATAAAAATAAAAAAGTTGTTGAAAACGTTTTGGTGTTTGCTTAACGCTGCGGACAATTTTGCCCCTCCTTCAACTTCGTCCAACACGTCAGACAAAATGATTTTGAATTTTACATTTTCAGTCTGGCGCACTAAAATTTTCAAAGACCGAACGATCGGCACATTCGCGTTTATCATAACAGCAAGTTGCCGGGCAAAAATAACTAATTCCTTCGTCTTCACGTGATTAAAAAGATTGAGCGGATTTTTCATTAGTTTGCCTTCTTTCCGCTCTTCAAGAGATATGATTGTCAGACCACGCTCTTTGAGGGTGTCGTATGCAACGTTTTCGCTTGGCGCGACAACAGCGCCATTAATAGGCTGCGTGTCGCTATCTCGCGCTCGATAATCAAATACTGCCATATTAGTATCGTCGAATCATAGTGACTAATTGATCGGGGTCATGCGCATATATTTGCGCATCCTGTATAGAAATAATACCCTGCTGGACATACTGCGCAAGCACTGAGTCCCTGGAAATCATTCCGTGCTCGCGAGAGGTCTGTGTAATATTATTGAGTTGAGAAAAAGATCCTTCACGAATAACCGATCGCGCTGCGGTATCTGGTATTAAAACCTCTGGCACCAACACCAGTCCACCGCCAATTCGATTCACCAATTGTTGACACACAATCCCTTGAAGCGCTTCTGAAAGGAGATTTCTTGCATTAGAGCGCTGATCTTCTGGATACGCGGACACTATCGTTTGCAGTGCATGTGGGATAGAATCAGCTGCGATTGTTGCAATCACAAGTCGATTGGTTGTGGCAAGCTCAATCGTCTTCCAGATTACTTTTTCTGATTTTAATCCTGAGACAACAATAACATCGACATCTTCTCGATCGGCGAGATCAAGGATTGACAGTAAAGATTCTGCGTCTCGGCCGACTTCGCGTTGCTCTATGACACTCTTTTCATTATTAAACATATATTCCACCGGATCTTCAGCAGTTACGATATGTTCAGCTCGTTCAGTGTTTATTTTTTGCACCAAGGAAGCGGCTGTTGTCGTTTTTCCAGATCCAAACGGCCCCGTAATAAGGACGAGTCCGCGTTCAAGTGTTGTGAAATTTTCAACTGGTTTGGGGAGCCCGAGCGAATCTATCGGAGGGATCCGATCAGGAATAAAACGCATGGAAAGCGACAAAAAACCTTTCTGATAAAACGCATTCATACGGAATCGAATACGCTCCATAAACGATTGCGAAACGGTAATGTCTTTATGATCTTCGAGTTGTTGTTTTTGCCCTTCGGTCAATAGCCCATCCACAAGCGCCTGCACCACTTCTGGGGTGACGATATCCTCTGTTTCAAGCACTTTCAGTTTTCCGTCGACTCGAACGATTGGCGGCGTGCCGATGGTCATATGCAAATCCGTTGCTTTCAGTTCAGCAACTGTCGTCAAAATTCGAGCGAAAGATTGTTGTTGACTTGCTTGGAGCATGTGCGTTTACACGTTAACTATTTTTTTTACCTTTGCCACAACTTCTGAAGGCATGAAATGCGCTTTAATTAAATAATCGACCGCGCCTAAGGATAATCCTCTATCCACATCATCCTTCTGTCCTAAATTCGTAAGCAAAATTACTGGGATTTTTTTGGTGTCCGGGTTCTTTTTTATGCCTTCCAGTACATGGAATCCGTCCATTTTTGGCAACACTATATCAAGCAGGACAATATCCGGCTTGACTGCGACTGCCTGTCGAAGACCTTCTTCACCATCAGATGCGAGTTGCACATTAAACCCTTCAAGCGACAGTTTTGTCACGTACATACCTGACAAAAAAGTATCATCTTCAACCAGCAGCACTGTTGGTTTTTGTTTGGAAGCTTTCTTAATTGATTTCGGCATAGAGAATATCCAATAAAAAAATAATTTTATATTTGGGTGGCCCGCAAAACTTCTTCAACGGTAGTAAGCCCGCGCATGGCTTTCAAAAATCCGTCCTGCCGCAACAGAAGAACGCCTTGTTCTTTTGCGCGAACACGGACCTGATCAATGGGGAAATTATTCACAATTAATTCTTGAAAAATTTCATCAATTTTTATTACTTCATCAATGACCAATCGACCCTTGTATCCTATTCCACCGCAACGAGGGCAGCCTTTCCCTCGAAAAAATTTAATATTGTGTCGATCAACTTCCTTTGGCCATTGTTTGTCGTCAACTGTCTCAAAATCTTTCATGACTTCTTTCATCATATCTTCTGGGAGCTTAATTTCCTCACGACAATAGTCACATATTCGGCGGACAAGACGTTGTGCTTCGATAATAGACAACGAAGAAGCGAGAAGGAATGGTTCGAGTTTCATATCGATGAGACGCGGAATGGCGCCAAACGCATCGTTGGTGTGCAACGTTGAAAAGACAATATGCCCAGTCAACGACGCATGCACCGCAAGCTCGGCTGTTTCTGAGTCGCGAATTTCTCCCACCATGATCGCGTCAGGATCTTGGCGTAAAATGGCCCGAAGTCCGCTCGCAAATGTCATTCCAACATCTGGATTCACCTGGCTTTGATTGATGCCTTCAATATAATACTCAATCGGATCTTCAAGTGTCACGATATTGATCGCGTCGACATTTATGAGAGACATTAATGAATACAGCGTGGTTGATTTTCCTGATCCGGTCGGTCCGGTCACCAAAATGAGTCCTTTGGACTTTTGAACGCTTGCTTTCAATATCTCAAAATCCCTTCCAAAAAAACCAAGTTTAGTGAGATTCAAGAAATCCTGCGACATATCCAAAATACGCATGACGACTTTTTCTTGATTCATCAAAGGCAAGGTGGACACACGAAGGTCAATGGTCTTTCCTTCAAGAGTCGTTCGAAAACGGCCATCCTGCGGAATGCGCGTTTCATCAAGTTTGAGATTGGAAAGTACCTTAATGCGTGCAATGATTGCAGAGTGCACATACGGAGGTAAAATAATTGATGTGTGCAGCTCGCCATCAATTCTATATCTGACGCGTGATCCTTCTGAAATTGGTTCGATGTGAATGTCAGAGGCATTACCCTCAACTGCGTGCTTTAAAATGACAGACACCATTTTCGTCACTGGAGCCGTTTTCACAACTTCCTCCATGCCCTTATCCTCGAGGTTCAACGATTCAACGCGAGTAGTGTCTAGTTTGTCTTCGTCGCTTCCTGCTAGCGCCTCTTCAACTTCGGAAGAAAGGGAAGAATATTGTTTAAAAATATTCCGCAATCCAGAGGCCGAAATAATCTTATAGATAACACGGAAATTATTTTTTCTGGCGATAAAATCAATCGCCTCCATAGCTTTAAAATTTGTCGGATCAACCATGCCAATAGTAATGACAGATCCATCTCTTGCCAATGGCGTAATCTCATAATTCTGTGCAAGATCTCGGGGCAAAATATCCAACACTGCCTTTGGAATAACCTTTCCCTCAAGTTCTTCGTATTCAATCCCGATAACTTCAGAAAATGCTCGCGCAAGCTTCTCATCCGGGACAAGTTTTTTTTCTGCGATAAGCCGAACCAACGAAACGTCAGTTTGCGCCCCTTCCGCACGAAGAGCTGTCAACTGTTTGTTAGTTAATAACTTTTTCTCAACTAAAACATCAATGACATCCTTGGGAGATGTCGTTTTCATTTTAGTGGTTACATCATCTGTTGTTGGAACGAATGGATCAGGGGTCATACGTTAAAGGGAAGAGAATGGATTGCTTCTGCCTATTTGGCCGATTATTCTACTTGTTGATTCATTGCCATTCGTATCAACAGACGTCAAGGTGTAATAATATGTTCCACCTTCAGAAATTCCCGTACTGTTAATAAAGCAATCGCCTTCGGAAAGTGTCTCGGCGTTCTGACTAAGCTCGTCAACAACAGTTTTACGGTTCTTGCATTCGCCAACAGACTGAACATATTCAGAACGCGTATTCTTTATCACATCTCCAAGCACGCCCTGGACTGAAGATCGGTAAATTTTCACATAATCAAAATCTGAATCAAGAGGATTTGTCCAACTGATCACAACGCTATTGCCGTCACCTGCATTTTGCACAAGCACATCGGTCGGCGGCGTTGGTGCCATCGAATCCGTTGGGGTTCCCTGGACCGCATTAGACTGCTCCGAGGTTTTATACGCCGAATAACCGACAAGCACATAGATATCTCCATCGTGCGCATTAGAATCAATAAAAGATGAGTTGCTAGTAATTTTTGATACATCATCAGGTGCGGTAAAGGTGGTAAGAATTGTGGCGACACCACTACGAATTCGCTGAATTTGCAACGCCGCAAGATCGCTCGACATTGCATTCCAACTGATCACTACATTGCTCCCTTCGAAAGAATCAACGCGGATGCCTCTATCGGAATCCAACTGTCCAACAGTTAATTGCTTGGAAGTAAATTGGGTGACATTAAGCACTGACTGAACTCGATAATAATATGTTTGACCGTTCACAACGTCGCTATCGGTATATGCTGAAGTTGAAGATGATAAAAATGCGATCTGTTCAAACTCAGATACTCCGCTTGAGGATTTAAATAGTGCAGTTGAAGGGGCAACGCCTTCTATGTTTGAAGCAGTCCAAGAGACAAGAAGTTTCCCTCCATACCCTGGATTAAACACCTTCAGTTCTTCTGGTGTAGGCAATGTTGTACTTGAAGTAACAGCAACCGGCAACTGATCCGTATATGTCGTACCCTGCTTTATTTCTTGATTATCAGGCGCAGCAATATTATTAAATCGTGGGTCTGAAAAAAGTTCCTGGCCAAAGTCGGTTGGAATAGACAACTTGCTTATTGGCGTATTTGTTGTTGTCGATGTTTTGGTTGAACCTGTTGAAGTGATATTTTGATATACTAAAAAAACAGATACCGCAACTAACACTCCTACTATGGCCCATAGGATTAAACTTGTTCGTGTTTTTTTACGCTTTTGGACAAGCATATGAAAAAAAGTAGATAGATTTAACTTTCAGAAAGATAATAAGTCGTTAGGCTAAATGAAAAAGCTGATGATGACACTGGATAATCAATAGTCGAAAGCGTTAGCATGGGACCAAAGCTCTCTATTGAGGTTAAAAACTGCTTGAATGAGTCATATGTTGTAATCCCCTGAACTGTTATATTAATGGTCACTTCTTCAATATCCCCTCCTGTTGATACGACGCTACCCCCAGACTGGGCATTCTGGCTGTTACGTCGCGAGGTTGAAGAGGTTGCTGCAAGTTTTTCATTAAAAGTTATTGAGGTTGCAGGAAACCCGCTTTGCTCAGCAAACTGCTGGATTTGCAAAAAGAGCTGTTGTCTGTCAAATCCTTTTGGGAGCACAGTTTCAAGTCGCTGAATATCGTTATAATCAATTTCTGCGTATGTATCACGCATTGTTTTCAATTCAGACAAAAATTTCTGCATTTCAGTAAGACGTGTTTGTTTTTGCTGCAGCTCGAGTACGCTCACATCGCGAATATCTTTCCATGTCGGGACAATAAGAAAATAAGTGAAGAAAAAAATGACAATAATAACCAACCCTATAGCGAGGTAGATAAAATTCTTATCTACGAAATTGTATAACTCATTTTTCTTGACGAATGGTAGGTTCATATTACTCTTGAGCTGAAATCAAGTAATCTGCTACTAACTGAACTTGAACCGAAAAACTTGATGTGGGTACAAAAATTGCTCCTGGGGCGTTTTCTGATGGGAATGTAAATATTGATTCCGAAGGTACAGTATTTGCAGTCGCTCTTTCAGGAATACTTGGAGTTGTTTGGATAGAAAGTGACTGGACAAAATCGGTCGCATTTTGAAACACCGCTATCTGTTCAAAGGCAGTCGCAACATCAGGCGCTTCTCCCTGTATTGAGACCTGTCCATCGGGTTGAGCGGAAACCTTTAATAGTGTCACGTTTTTCATCGTATATTTTTCAAGCGCATCAAAAAGTTTTGTCCAATGAATCTGTGAATCAAGCAGCTTTTGAATTTCTTCTGTCCGTTTCTCTAATACCAACGCGTCGCGCTGAATTGGAGTCAACGCATCAATTTGTTGTTGAACACGCGATGTTTCTTCTTGTACAGACACAACGTTGCTCGAAACGTTTGTCTTATAAAAAGCCAAAACACCATACAACACAACACACACAAAGGCGGTTATCAAAACAACCACGCCAAGCAATGTGAGTCGGCTCATCGTTTGTTTGCGTTGTACCATCTCATCCGGAACAAGATTTACATCAAATGACATCCCTAAAGCTCGTGGACGCGTGTCGATTTGCGCCTCTGTCATCTCTGGTTCCTTTGGTTCAGGAGCCGCTTGTATAGGTGTCAATGGTTGTGGCGCCTTTTGTGGCTTGTCAGAAGTCTTGGCAATATCTTGTGTTTTCGGCGGCGTAATAGTAAACGGATTAAAACGTGGAGGTGGTTGGGATAAGCCAGAAGCAACCGAAGTTTTTGGCGCAGATTCTCGAACTACTTTTGATTCAAAATCTATCGCTTCTTTTTTGCCCATCGAGATACCCGCCCCTGGAAGCTTTGATGGTGCTGTATCAATTTTTTGATCTTGCGACCCCGTATACGATGGCTTTGGGGGTTGTGGAACCGATGCCGGATGAACAATCGGCGCTTTTTTAGAACGGGAAAACATGTTCTTCAGCCAATCAAAGGATGATTTCTTTTCTTTCGCGGGCTTAACCTTTTTTTTAGTATCGGTTTTTTTATATGCAATGACTGTTCTTGGCTCAACCTTTTTGATGTCATTATGCGACTTTATAATCGGTTCCGTTATTTGAGATTTTATTCCTGGCTTAGGAGGTAGAATCGGTGCTTTAGGTGCTTTTGGAAAATCATCAGACGAACGTTTAAAAATTGAAAGAACCCCGCCATGCGAAGATTTTTTCTGCTGTTTCGCGCTTTCTTCTGGTTGGGTATATTCAATTGTGCGTACTTTTTTTTCAAGCTTCTCCCGTCCTTTTTCGTCGTCAGGGAGAAAGTTAATGCTGGACATAATTTTTTACGAAGAAATTTGTCGCATAGCAAAACCGACGGCTACCGCAAAACGTGGCCCGATTTCTTCCCAAATAGGTTTCAATTCAACTGGATACATGACACGTGCCCATGGATCGCCAATAAATACTTTTGTATTAAAAATATTTTGCAAATAATCCGTCAGGTTCATAAGGAATGAAGATCCTCCACATAAAATAATTTTTTCGATCGGCTTGCTGTTCCCCTGATTCTGATAGAGATTTAACACATACTTTATTTCATTCACAATATTCGAAATAACAAACTCGATGGTCTTTGGAACGCGTGATGCCGTGTTGTTTAATGATGATAATCCAAAATCACGTTTGAATTGTTCGGCCCGATCGTCCGACACATTCATTGAACGAGCAATGGTCTGCGTAATATTATTACCACCGATATCGAGTGAACGGGTTACCAGTGGAATTCCATCAATAAACACCATAATATCAGTTGCTGTTGCACCAATATCGACAACCATAATCGGCGCCTTATCGCGTCCAATCAACGATCGCTCAAGTGCAAATGCTTGAGTCTCTAAACTGACAAGCTCTAAATCCGCACCTTTAAAAATATCAACATACCGTTCAACAAGGTTTCTTGGTGCTGCTGTCAGAAGCACTTTCATGTCTTTCTTCGCCAATTTTTCTTTTTCTGATTTCTCTTTTTCAGTCTTTTCAGTCTTTTTGGTGCTTTCGTCTTCGGAGGCCTCATGATCTTTAATGATTTCCCAATCCAAAATCATTTCTTCAACGGGCATCGGGACAAATTTCTTCGCCTCCCATTTGACTGCTGACATAAGCTCCTTTTTTGACATATTTGGCAAAGAAATAATCGAGCTAAATACCGTAAAAGAAGGAAGTCCGGTCAATGCCTTGTCCGTCGTAACTTGAGCTTCTTTGAGGATGTGTTTTAGGGCCTTAATAATGGCTTCTCGGTTCTCTGGGCTGTTGCTTTTAAGGATATTTGTCTCAAATTCAACAAACCCGTAGGTTACAAGCTGCGGGCGTCCGTTTACATCCTTTAGCTCAACAAGCTTAATGGATGAACCTCCAATATCGATACCAAGATAGTTTTTTTGTTTGTTTCCGAATAAAGCCATAGTGTTCTTATTATAACAAATTTTTTAGCTTGCGTCAATAACGAAAAAAATATTTTGACTATGCAAAACTGTCGAAAAGATAAAAAACACCTAGATCATTTTTTTATGGAACCGCTTGGCTAATGCTGGGCAATCCTGATGCTAAATCTTCAAGTCCTGGTGGTGGGTTTACCACGACCCTCCCATCATAAATAATATTCTCTGAAGGTTCAACGACATTTTCATTTTCATCTTGTACATAGTATTCACCGGACAATATAAAATGACGAGCCATAACAAGTCCGTACACGTTCAACTGAATGTTTTTATTTGACCTATAAATTGACCAATACGTTCCAGCTTGACCCAACGGTTTCCAGGCTTCAGTTTCATCACCCATCACGATAAATGCGCCTACACGATATGTTTTTAGCTCAGGGTAGAAGGAAATGTCATTATATCCATCGAAATTTGTAGCACTACCATTAATAAGCCAAGCCACTGACGCGATTTGGTTTGTGCCTGTTACCTTGGTACCGCTTGGATTATTGTCTGAATCGAATGCAATATCATCAAACGCTTTACACGGAATCCCGTTCAATCCTTGAGGGCAATATCTCATTGGCATATTCACAAAGAAAACACTACCTGGAATAACAAATGTAATTGCGCCACTTTGACCCTCTGAGGCATTATTAAATTGCAATGGAGTGTTATCAAAAACAAACGAGCCCTGCCCTTCATTGCCGTATATATCAGGAAGAACATATACCGTAGGCTTTCCTGTGTGACTTCGTTTCACTTTGTAAAATGGATTGCTCACTACTTCGGTAATTGCTTGACCAAAATCGGTTGCTTTGGTGTTTGTAGTCAAAAATTGAAGTTCAATAAAGGAATCATCACAATTAGGAGTACCACTTGATTTGGTATAACTTACGGTATTCATGTTTGCTTCATCATTACCAAATGTAATTTTTCCGCTATCAGACACCAACCCCTGCGCTCCGCTCATGCACACATATGATTGACCTGCACTGAAAGGTGCTGAAACGGATCCAGTAAAACCTCCTGAAAGTTCCCAGGCGCATTCCGGAGGATTATATGCATTCGAAGTGAATACGTTTGCTGATCGCGGACTTACAGCATCCGGAGCAGCTCGACATATAATTACCTGCTGGCCATATTTATTCACACCAGTTTGTGCGATGCCATTAATATCTGCTCCTAACTGCCACGCCTGTTTTTCATTACTATCTGAACATGGCGCATTGACATATGTGCTGGAACTGCTATCCCATCTTTGGCATTCAGACATCATTGTTGAAATCAAATCCAAATTTGGAATCTTACCAAGTGTACTGGTGCTCCCCTGATCTAATGAGATGCTCGAGTCTTCGGATGAACCGAACGAGGCACTGCATTCCATTTCACACTCTTCATCATCGTTACACGCCAACAAACACCGCTGAAGCTGCCCCGAACTTGCTCCTTGCTGTTCGTTGATATACGCGGTAATCGAACCATTGCGTTGGATTTGATACGTTGATGTATACTGTTGCGGATTAATACTGTTATATTCTGGACCGACCATCTCAATATCCCCACCAACATATAAATTCCCAAATAACGTCCGTAAATACGGATAAATCTGCTCCAACTGGTTCGGCTGAAAATTAAGCCAGCCAAATCCCGCGATATTGTCTTTATATCTTGAAACAGTCAAATCTGGGGTCGGGACCTCTGTATTTGGAGCTGACCACCCAAATCCCGCTAGCGTCCGTTCGGGCTGCGTATTACCCATCGGGATAATAAATGTATTATATGTTCCTGTTTTATTGATTTGTTCAATAAATGCTCCTGTTCCCCAATTTCTTGCGGTTGAACTATCCACGCCACGCGTGACAAGTTCAATAGATTTTGTTGTTGTATTCACGTTGGAATACTCAACGATTTCTGAATAATCAGAAGCTGAAATAAGCCCGTCTACCGGGTTTGAATCTTCCCTGATGCGCAATTTTCCTGATGACGAAAGACCTGAAACAGAACTTAATTTAATCGTATCTGTGTCCGCAAAAATTGGTTGTGCCAATGTTGCAGTCCACTTGATCGCCGCTCCAACGGATGGCAAATTAGCTACAAGCGCCGGTGTTTTAAACCCAGGACTTTTTGCTCCTGAAGTTTCAAAACCGGAATAACTCCACAAATATTTGTTTGCGGTTAAAGTTGGTATATACAGTAACTCGTTTTGTTCAGTTGTTGCCGTTGGATACCCATCAACGCTCGTAGCTTGTAAAACTGTATCGCCATTGCTTGGCGTCTTTCTAACTGTCGCGCTGTGCACCGTAGACCAATTGCCACTCAATTTTATCCATCCCCATTCTTTATCGCAGGGAGCAGCGTAACTTGACCCAATCTCAATAGCCGAGGTTAATGGATTTTTACAATACTCCCTTTGGTATGTCGCCCAAGATTCTGCGCGCGCCCAACCATCAAGCTGATAATTTGAAGGATCAAAAGAATTAATGCCACGATAAATATCGTATAAACCCTTAGTATTCGTTGTAACGTCATTGCTATTGATCCAAAACACTGGCGTTCCCGCTTTGTGAGCAGTTGTAATTGATTTAAAAGTTGTATTTGCAAGGTTATCGCCACGTCGTATGCCTGTTGGTTGTCCTGACGTATTTGAAGTGAAATGTATCACTTCAGAATCAACAATGAATGATCCCGGTTTTAATGTGACCGCAGCACCATTCACATCAATAAAATGAACATTGGTATCTGTCGGATCCGCAGAAAGATCATTTACTAACAACGCGCATTCGCTGCTTGTCGCAACTGACGTAAGCACATACCCGCTTGGTGGATTTCCGCATGGATTCTTTGAGTACACCCCCGTTGATCGACTAAACGAAATATAGCCCGCGCGCTCACTCCATGCGGATCCAATAAGGGTATGCAAAGAAATATTTGGATTTGTAACTGCGCGGACGCCATAATAGAAACCACCTTCTTTTGTCGACCACGCATTGCCGCTCGCATCATAACTTTTGTTATAGCAGGTATTCAGGTTGTTGCAGGAAAGCGAAATCCACCCAATGGCTTCTGCCCATGCCCAGCCGCGAATCCCTGCCGTATTATATTCTCCCGAATATCCAACCGAACACCAATTAGTTGCGCTGCAGGCAGCAGAATTATTTTGCGATCTGCCAAAAAGCATCTGCGCAGAAAAAACATTTGACAAAGTTTCTGGGCTTGGAGTTCCACCAGCAGCAATCGTTTGCGGTAAATAATTGAGTAATTTCGGTTGGGAAAAACCTTCACTTAAAGTCGGACTGGAATTTAATGGTTGCAAATAAATTGTCGCATTTGGATTTTCTGGTGGAGCATCAACAAGCCAGCTTGATGATACTGTTTCGCCCCAATCCCTTTCATAGGTATTTGTAGGCGATGATTCCGGTTGAATACGTGTGTATACGGCGGTTGTCGCATTATCGTCTGACGACGTCGCTGGAACCGCAACATACGCGTATGTCCTTCCCCAGCCAATCGACGGCCCGCCTTTATTTGCATTCACGTGCAGCAACTCGCCTGTCGTAGAATTTGCATCAACGCCAAGACTATTATTGTTCATACTATCAGCCAATACCAAGGCTTCAGGATTAACCACACTAGCCACACCACCGACAGCACTCATATAAAATTTTATGTAGACGGGGACATATGCGCCACTTGCAAGCGTGCCGTACGCTGCAACATGAAAAACTCTATAATTTTCAAAATCAGACCCCGAATTTGTAGAATATCTCCCTGATGCAACACCAGAAACGGTTGATATTTTTTCTCCACTTGCAAGGGTGATTGCTCCGACGATATTTTGAACAGTGGAATAATTATTCTGGATAATTGATATTGGACTGCTTGTGCCCTGCACTTTTTGCGATACCGTCCACGCAGAGCCAGTCCAATACGTCCAATTAAGCGGATACAGTGCGGAATTTAAGTCGCTATACGAATACATGATAATTGGATACTGCGTTAACAGCACACCGATTTTCGAAGAGAAAAAATTTGCGTCATAAGAACTCTCGCCTTGCTCGAGCCGTTGCAGTGAGATGTTATCACTGGTTGGTGTTACGGTGTTTACCGCGCTTAAAGCCCCGGTGCCTGAATCGATATTAATTTGTCTGACCCATAAATTTTTTATATTACGCACACCCGTAGAATCATCTTCTGGGCCGCTCGGTTCGTGATGAGTGTCTGTAGTGGAATTCCAATCCAATAAATTCTGATCTTTACACCTGTCCCAATAATACGAGTGGCTGGTTCCAGGGCAACTCCCACCACGATAAGCAAAATACGAAACCCATATTCGCAACTGACCGCTTATGAGTGTTGCTGAAATGCTCGGATGATCGGCGCCATACTCACCTCCGTAACAAATTCCTAACGAACATGTATAGCCATAAAAAGCGTCTGGCGAACTTCGAGTGAAAGCTCGGGTGCTACCGACTTCTGCAAACGTTCGATCCGTATGATTATAAACGATTGTATCAATAAATACGGATCCGTTGACCATTGTGTCAGTGATGGTGGTGCAAGCGGACTGAAATGCCTCAAAAGAGGTAATGCTGCTTTCATTATACGTTTCATGGCATGCAATCGTATGCGCGAGAACAATATTGGTTTTTTTTGTCGTGCTGTCATATACGGCCGATGCGTCAAATCCAAGAAAACCTGCACCGGAATCCATGGCATATGCAAAAGAACTGCTACTATCCGACCCAGCAAGATGCTCATCAACATACCAATGTCCTTTGTTGGTGATGGGCGGTTTTTCCCACGTCACTCCACCGTCTCGGGAATACTGCAATTCAATTTCGTACCGATTGATTGTGTTTACCCCATTCGCGCCATAAGAAGCAACGAAACGACCCACCAATGCAACCATTGATCCGTCTTGCAGGCTTAAAAAATTTGTTGCCGAAGCTTGGCCGGTAAAATATTTTGCTGTGCCGGAGACTAAGGACGTTTGTCTTAAAAGCTCAACACAATTCCCGTCTCCCCCTCGAAGACAGGTCTCGTCAGCGTGAGCAGGAATTGCGAGACCTACAAAAAGCAAAAAACCGGCGCAGATTCCCGGTATTACAATAGCTAATTTGTGCCAGTATGTAGTTCTCATGCGTAAAAGGGGATGTCTTAATTTGCCGCAATCAGATAACTCACCACCGCCCGGATGTACATACTTGATAGCGAGGTGTTATGTAATATAACGTCGTGCGATGTCGGGTTATAAGAAACCTCCACATAATTTGCAGGGCGAAAAACAGAGCCATCGCCTTCAACCACGTCAATGGAAATAAACGATTGTGTCACCCCATCGAGTCCGGTAGTGAGTGTATAAGTTGCGCCAGCACCGATTTGAACTGGTGATACAACGCCGAAGCTCTTGAATGCAATTCCTTTTGAGGTGGGCGTAGTTCCTTCTTGAAGGTTATAGAGCGACTGGACGCGATACAGGTTTTCTCCATTTCCATTCAAAGCACCGGTGACTGTATTTGCGCTTCCCTGATCTGAAATCACAAAATCGCCGTTAAAAAATCCTGCTGTGCCATATTGTGTGCAATAACTCGAGAGTCCCCCGGATACTGTGCACGATTGAGCTTTCAATGCAGTCTCATTACTATCACCGCTTGCGAGAGCTTCAACGCCGTAGTATCCCTGTCCATAAACACCGGCTTTGCCTGCGACCGACGTCTCACCAAATAATCCAACGCCTGTTTGCTGTAAAACATCAACTGCAGCCCCGTCCGCGGTTTCCATAACGCACACCCGCGCATTTTGAGAACAAGTCGCACCGGATCCAAGTATCTGCACCCGTGATCCTTGAATTGAAAACGTTGTGCCGTCAGAAGTATCAGTTGGAGTTTTGTCGATGAACACATTGGCAATCCTCCCGGAACCGCCTTGCGGTTTTGACACGGTGCTTCCTTGCACAAAAAACGTCGCATTGTTTGGAATTTCAGCAATAGTATCTACCCCAACACCAAGCGCTGTATCAATAGCTTGTGGTGCACTCGATGTTGAAAGTGGAACCGCGAGTGTCGTCCCTTGCCCCGGTTCAACAAAACCAGTGGATTCAGCCATCACCGAAGCCGCACCAACAAACAGGAGGCTTGAGACAGCGATGAGAGTAATAATATGTAAACTCTTTATCATAAATCTGTTTTAAAACGTTCCACCCGCTGAGGGTATGTCGTCATCACCGACACAACAATATCCAGTCTTTGGATTGCACGTACATCCGTTTCCGGCAGACGTTGGATCAAGCGTAATGATTGCTGTCTGACGCGTGTCACCCATTAATTTGGCTTTCAGTGTGCAAAGCCCTGTCCCTGAGGCGGTATAACTAAACGTTGAGTTCAAAGAACATATCTGCGTATCAGGATTACATGAAGGATTTGATGTTGCAGGTCCTGTAAGACTTAATGTTCCACAATTTCCCGTTAATCCGCCACCAATAACATAAGGTGTCCCTGCCGCGAGAGCTGTATAATTGACAACCTGCTCATTAGTACAATCAAGTGTCGTGCAGAAGGAATATATGCGGCGTTCCGATTGGAATCCTGACACGGATAAAGACTTTGCTCCTGTGGTTCCTTCAGTTTGCGTAAACGTGACGGGACTTGCTGTACCCGGATATATTACAATAGTTTGATGTGAAAGTGTTGCACTTTCATTTGATCTCCATATTGCTGTCACGGTCCTGCCACCAATAGAAACCACGTCTGGCGCAGTATATGTGATAGTCGGTTGCGTTGCGGCAGTCTGGTTTGTAGCCGATCCTCCGGTTAATGTTTCGTTAATACCAGTCGGAGTCTGCAAAGACCAATTAAAATCATTTGCAAGTGGCGCGGGAACTCCCGAAGCTGTCGCACGTAATACCACAGTTTGTTTAACTCCAATCGATGCCTTTTTCCCGTCTGGAGACGCAATTTCAGTCTCATTCACTTGAGCGCTGATTTTAATTTGCGGCAAAAGCATAAAAAATTTCTCCTTATACAATTCTGGATGCGAAGCAATCGCCGCTCGAACAGTTGCTGTCCACGAAGATCCGCTATCGACTGACACTGGAGATGTATAAACTCCTGTTGTCTCATTAATTGATTCGGATCCTTCATTAGACCCGTTATCAGACTGTACAGACCACGTAATCGGATTTGGATTGATTGAGCATTCAACATCACTTGGAGGACAAGAAACGGTTGCCGAAAATGACAATGTCTGACCGCCAATCAAGACGTACTGTATAACTTGCGGAGTGATAGTTATGGAATAGAGATCAATTTGTTGTATTGAATAAATAGTCGGATCAGCCGTCCATGTTGCCTTTAGCCATATGCTATTTAGTGGTGTAGCTGGAGGGATAGTTGGTATTGTAGCCGGAGGAGTATATGTGGTTGTTGGCCCTGATTCTGCAATAGTTCCGCACGTTGTACATTTATTTGCATCTGTTGCAGACGGATCAGTATGCAGGGTCCACAAAAATTCACCACCTTCAAGCTGACCTCCGCCAATGCTGCCGCGAAACGTAAGCTGGGCCGATGTTCCCACCAACGCACGCGCAGGATTAACGATATTCCCCGCGCCATCAAGTATCTGTGCGGATAATTCCTGATGATAATAAAATAGAATAATCAAATTTTCGTCTGCGCTTCCTTTTTTCACTGTGAGCTCATTAGTTGCTGTGCTGTAAGAAATCGCCAAATATTTTTCGTCCGTCTCCGGATCAAGTGACGCTCTGGTCGGATCATATGGAGAATCCCCAACCATAACGCTCATAGTGATAAATGTTGTTGATGGTGGAAGCACGTCTGTTGTTGTGTATTGGCGTGGACTCGAGTTATCAAAAAATGTATTTGTGACATCAATTGTCTTTACCGAAATCCCTTTGGCGGCATCAGTCGAACTTACGTCATTGAGCGTCCACGTGCGCACGATTCCTCGTCCGTCGCCGCGAATTACGCCGGTGACAACTACATTCCCGATAAACTGCGCTGCGTTGCCACACACGGCGATATCTGATCCGGGACAATGGTTTTGTCTAGCATAAATTCCAGCGCCAAGTTCATCCGTCGCTTCACCGCGAACACCGGAGCTCACAGATCCGCCTGCGACCTGGATTGTTTGTCCAAAAATTGCTTTTGCATTATTGCTCAATGTTTTTGCATAAACACCATTACTTGCGAGTGAATTTGCGTAAAGTGCAGGACCGGCGGTATTTTGTATCGTTAGCTTACCGTTGGTCACTACCGTACCTGAATTAACATGTTGTGGTGCTTGGCTTAAAACCACCTGCCATGCTGGTATTGCTTGCCTGTCGAAATATGCATTTCCTTGGATATATGTATTGCCGACGACATCAACCATTGGATCGGCTGACTGATTTGGAATCACACCTGACCCTATGCGCAATTTCCCAAGACGTGACTGAGATTCCCCTGATTCCGAAATAAAATCTAAAACATTACTCTTAGGAGCTTCGTCTGAAGGTTCAATAAATGTTTGGGCTTGTGCAAGACCTGCAACAGCAAAAAATGCGACAATAGCAAAAACTGTTGCATTGAGTAAAGAATTTTTTTTGAACAACTGTTGCATAAAACCTAATTACCTATTTCTTGATCCTAAATCACCAGTTAGGAGAATCACTGCAGCACGTATCGCAATGTTTTGGATCATTTGGGCATCCAGCACAGTTTGTGCATGTATGCGCAGAGCAACCAGTAACGGTAACAACGATATTTTTTACTTCACGGAGATCTCCTGGGTTACGAACGGATAGCGCAAATGCGCTTCCTCCGTTGCACGAATCTGAATTAAAAGTCACTTCGGACGTATTATTGTTTCCGACTGATGTAATTGCCGTGACGCGCGCATTGCCGCCTTTTACGTGTGGGTTCAAAGAATAATCAGTGATAGCGATCGGAACGGTTCGGTTCAGCTGGTAGGCTGTCGCGGGTAATTGCGACAAAAGCTGTGTCAATTCAGCTCCGGTCACACCAAAGTCTACAGTTACTGGAATGACGATATTCGTATTGCGCGAGCCAGTTGCGTCTGACGCAACAAGTCTCGACACGTAAATTGTTTTATTCTTTACTACACTCAACTCCGGCGGATATCCTGTTGGTGGATGCCAGGTGATAGCTATGTTTTTGGCTCCGAGCGATCCTACCTGGAATATAGCTGGAAGATTTACTTGACCTTCAAAACAATCATTGTCACCGCAACTAAGGGTGCCCTGAGGTGACGTATAACCTCCTATGATCGCATCCACTGTTAACGGTCTTGATACTCCCACCGTATTAGTATCTACACCATTTTGATCGCCACTTATATATTTTGTAAGCACAGTAATTTCTGGTACAAGATACACAGTCACAAGCTTCTTTACTTCTGGATTTGTCGTTGGGTATATGGCAATCGGAGCAGTTACTCCTCGAGAGCCAAGGGCTTCATCGTCAAGATTAATGCCAGGAGCGCGATAACCACTTATCGGATCAGCGGCTTCATTCCCTCGCGATGACTCACCCTCTGGAATGACTGGCACAAATGTAAGCTCACTTACATCACTTATACCTGATGGAGTTATATACGTCACGGGGATTGGCACTCGCGATGCTGTTGCAAGTTCATTTCCAGCGTTATATTGCGCAAGGATTGGGGCCGACGGCACCTGAATATCAATCACTTTGATGGTAAATGTACGCGTCACATCCTCGGATCCGCTCCAGGTAACCTTTATCTGATCTTGCCACGTATTGTTTGTATATGATGGAGGAAATTTATAATACACAGTCTCAGCATCGATTGATCCGCTATTTGGCGGAACACAATTCACTGCAACACCTTCGAACTGCTTGTCACACAACTGCCCTTTTGGCGATGATGTATCGAATTGCCATGTAAAAGTCGGCGACTGTCCTGGTCCCACAGACGCCTTTAACTCGTACAACCCCGACCCTACAAACTGCACTGGCTGGATATTATCCACGGCGTACACTCCACCATCACTTGTAATATGTTGAACGGTGATACTCAGGGTATTCTCAATATGCGCAAAAACTTTTGCTTCATATTCGATGTCGGATGTGTTCACAAATTTAAGTGCGGTAGTCGTCATGCTTGCGGTCACAGGAATAGCATTGGTAAGCAGTACATAATTACCGGTATTTTTTACTCGTATAAAAACAGAAAACGAACGGATTCGTTCGCCCGATTTAAAAGGAAATCCATCGGCATTGGTGACTTGTGTGGTACTAGCGGCGCCAATCGTAATCGGATCTTTATTGCCCCACACGCCAAGACCCCGGCCTCCTTCAGATACGGCAAGAGACGCGTCATTAATACTTGATACGCGATACAGACCCGATGCGTTTCCTTGAATGTAGCCGCCAGTCACAATAACATTCCCCCAAAAAAGTCCGGCTGGTGCTTTGCCAGTAGAATCAGAAAATCCAGAAACACCCCAGCTGTATTTGTCTATGGATTTGCCAAACACCGCAACCGAATTTGGTTCAACCGCAATCCCGAAAACACCTGCCATATTAGCTGCTTGAGCTACTCCCCAGACGCCATGACCTGAACTGCTAGTGGCGTAGAGCGCTCCATTTACGAATTCATTAGCCCCTGAATACACGGATAATTTTCCCTTTTCAATATTTGTCCCAACGCCAACGTAATTAGCATTTACATCAGCAACAAATGTTGGGTGTCTTTCTTGTGTGTTTGAAAATGCACACGATGGTTCAAGTACTGAATTTTCACCTTCCATGTAATTGCACGCTCCTTGAGCTGCCACAAGCAAACTTCCGCTTCCGTGCACATCACCAAATACCTCAAAAGACGAAGAAATGTCTATAGTTCCGGAATTCCCAACACGAAAAGCACCTGATTTCACTTGTTTACCGTCTGGATTACTAATCCGAATCAACTCGGAAATATTAGATGAATCCGTGTCCTGCCCAGGCGCACCTGTTTGCTGAGCAAGTGATTGTAGCGAACATAAGCCAAAAAAAACGACTATTCCAAAAAACAGGCCTATGATGCTCTTCCAGAAATGTTTCTGTGTTTCTCCTCCCATGCGCATTTTATAGACAGTTTTACTATAGATGGTATACTAACGGTGGAAACTGAAAACAAGTATCTATATTCTAACACGAAAAAACACTTATGTCTACGTCAGATTTTAAAAACTATTTCATTATAGGTCTGGTGTTGGTGCTCCTTTTTGGTGTTGGAGTTGGCTACCAACTCGGGATAACCCTCGCATCGGACGACTCCACGAAAACCACAAATACCGACAATATGCCAAACAACGCGGTGATTTCAGATGAAACCCCTGTTGCACAACCAGAAATTTACGTACGGACAGGCCAGGTGGAATCAATCAATCCAACTCAAATTGAATTTTCTACATACGTCCAAAATTCAGATTCAAACTATTCTCAAGTCATCATGACCGCACAGATTAACGATCAAACGGCGTTCACAAAAATTAACCTGCGTGACTCTAACAGCTCCGCACAAACCATCGTTATGACGGATATTCCAGTTGGGAGTGAAGTCGCCGTTGCGTCCACAGACAATATTTACGGCAAAACGGCCTTCACCGCAGAAAGCATACAACTTCACCAAGAATAATTAATTTTTATTTTATGACTATAGTCTACGTTCTCATAGGGCTCATCGTCATCATCATCCTCTGGGTAATTGGCGTATTTAACAGCCTTATTCGTCTCAAAAACCAAACACAGGAAGCGTGGGCCGATATCGACGTTCAATTAAAACGAAGATACGATTTGATCCCAAATCTCGTGTCCACTGTCAAAGGCTATGCGCAACACGAACGGGAATTATTTGAAAAAGTTACTGAAGCACGTTCACGGGCCATGCAGGCACAGGGGCCAGAAGAAAAAGGAAAAGCGGAAAACATGCTTTCAGGAACATTAAAATCATTGTTCGCGATTGCCGAAAATTATCCGAACCTCAAAGCAAACGAAAACTTCGCCAAACTGCAGGATGAACTGTCAGACACAGAAAACAAAATCCAGGCAGCGCGACGCTTCTACAACGGAAATGTCCGAGACTTCAACACGAAGATTCAAAGCTTCCCCACCAACACCATTGCTGGGATGCTCAACTTCAAACAATTTGAATTCTTCGAACTCGAACAACCCGAGGCAAAGGAACCAGTCAAAGTCGAATTCTAAACACTTACACAAAAGCCCGGATTCACAAAAACTTCGGGTTTTTGTATACTCAAGTCCATGACAACTTACGACGTAATTCGCTCAAATAAACGCAAATCCATTTTTCTTATAGTGATTTTCGTGTTAATTATTTTAGCTATCGGCTGGGCAGTAAACGTTTTTGAGGGTCAAAGTGGCGCATATAGAATTATTTTTCTCGCGGCGCTTATATCAATTTTTAGTGCGCTTATCGGATATTACGGTGGAGCAGCAATCGCATTGAGAACAAATTCCGCACATGAAATTACAAAAGAAGATAATCCGTATCTCTACCGCATGGTAGAAAATCTGTGCATTACATCAGGACTCCCCATGCCTCGAGTCTATGTTGTGGACGATCCCGCAATCAATGCCTTCGCAACAGGGAGAAATCCAAAGCACGCGCACATTGCTGTTACCACAGGCGCGCTTGCAAAACTTGAAAATGAAGAACTTGAGGGAGTCGTTGCACACGAGCTTTCGCACGTACAAAATTACGACATTCTATTTCTGACACTTGTCGTTGTATTAGTTGGGACGATTGTGCTGCTTTCAGATGTTTTTTTTCGGTTCAGACTTTTCGGCGGAAGAGGAAATAACCGCAACGGCATCGGAGGTATATTCATGCTTATTGCGCTTATCCTTCTTATTCTATCCCCGATCATTGCGCAACTTATTAAATTTGCTATATCACGAAAACGCGAATACTTGGCGGATGCATCGGGTGCTCTCCTCACGCGGTATCCGCAGGGACTTGCACATGCCTTGCGAAAAATCCAAACCGATGATTTAAAAATGCAGCATGTGAGCAATGCAACCGCTCATTTATTCTTGGCAAATCCATTTGGCGCGGCAAACGTCAAAGGCGGCATGGCAAAATTATTTTCGACTCATCCGCCGATCGAAGAACGAATCGCGGCGCTTGAAAAAATGGCCGGCGGCCCACAACAATAATTTTTTTAAACAACTTATTAGTCTTATAGGGTATTATGTAATAACAATCTCTGTCTTTTGTTTCGACCAAATGTTTCTTTCCAGGGTATAGGGGGAACATAAATTCGGAAAACGTGTTCCCCCTATCCCTAGGACTATACCCAACCCCTTCCACACCGCCTGGTGGGGACCCGTTAAAATCCTTGCATTGTTTGTATACAGCTTTCAGCTCGCCTACGGCTCGATTACAAAACCGGAATGAAAGCTGGGTCTTTAGATACACAAACAAGGCAAGAATTTTGTGTCTACCCTGTCCGTTGAAAAAAGTCGTGGAAACGTGCATCGGAAATGAGTGTAAGAGAAATAGGTCGACATTGATTTGGCGACTATTTCATACACGATATGGAGATGCACGTGTTCCCGACTTCTTTTCACAGGACAAGTCTTTTGCCCACTTTTGGACGACTGCAAAAG
>Ga0265297_10003842_pt1 | contig 25998 bp, 34 predicted proteins | sample Munlanlwell13791_FD_192502 | JGI IMG/M metagenome (GOLD analysis project Ga0265297, IMG submission 192502) | Leachate microbial communities from a municipal landfill in Southern Ontario, Canada - Leachate well 137-91 | ecosystem: Engineered > Solid waste > Landfill > Unclassified | place...
AAAATATTTCCTGACAAAATAGAACGAATTTCTGAATGGAAAATTAGAAATAAAAATAAAGCAAAAGCCGATGCTAAGTTTGAAGAAAAAGTTGCTTTGGTAAAACTTTATCCTGGGCAAGATGCCGGAATTTTAGATTATTATGTTAAAAATAAATATAAGGGAATTGTTTTGGAACTTTCTGGATTGGGGCATGCACCGACGAAGAGAGCGAGAAATTCCTGGACTTTGAAATTGAAAGAAATTCAGAAAAAAGGAGTTATTGTGTGTGCTGTTTCGCAATGCATTTATGGGAGAGTTGATCCTCTTGTTTATTCAAACGGCAGGGAAATTTTAGAGACAGGAGTTATTTATCTTGAAGATATGCTCGCGGAAACTGCATTGGTAAAACTTGGCTGGGTTTTAGGACACGACGATTGGAATAAAAATAAAAAAATCGTTGAGGAAAAAATGCTTGAAAATATTTCTGGAGAAATTAATAGAAGATTAGAAAATTAATTATTTTCCTTTGAAATGTTTAAGCAGAAGTTCTTTTATTTCTCTAATTTCTTTTTCTGCTTTCTTGTCAATTTTGTAATCATATTCGGTTTTTATTCTATCTTTTTCTGCTTGTCTGTTTTGAGACATCAAAATTATTGGCGTGTGAATTGCTGCAATACAAGATAAACATAAGTTTAGCAAAATGAAAGGATAGGGGTCAAATGGGTTTCCTAATTGGTAATTAATTAGAAAATATCCGTTGATTGTTATCCAAATTGTTAGAAATATCCCTAGAGAAAGAATAAACCACCAACTACCGACGATTTTTGTTAAAACATCTGAAGCTCTTTGACCCGCGGTTCTGTCATCTTGATATAATGGATGACTGAGGTGTTCAAACACTTTCTTTTGTTTCATTACATATTACAGGGGATATTGGTTATAAATTTTTAGTGATATAGTTTGTTACTGAAAAGGGAATACAAAAAGGAAAGTTTATATAGTGCAAAAATTATTATTTTTTTATGGAGAAAAGAGCATTACTTGTTTACGGAATTCCTAACAAAGATGAAGATTCTTTCAATTTTAAAGAAGGATCCAAAAAGAATATTGAATTAATGACAAAGGTCGCTAATAATAGTGGATACAAGACAGATATTTCTCATTTATACAACTTTGACTTGGGTCTTAAGGATTATCATAATGTGGATCAATTTCTTTTTTACTTTACGGGTCATTCAAATCAATCTTCTTTGGGGCATCACAAAAATTCTTTAGATAATTTTTTAGATTCAATCGCAAAAATTAAGGGAGAAAAAATTGTTATTTTAGACTCTTGTACTGAAGAATTTATTCCTCAAAAAAAGTTGCCAAGACAAACTAAAATTTTTGGAGCACATAAGTCTTATGATTATCGAAGCTTGGCGAAGTTATTTTATGAATTAACTGAATACTATAATAAAGATTTAAGAGAAATTGACAAAAAATCTTTTGATGAAATAAAACAAAATTGGGTTTATGTGGGGGGGTAGTATGAATACAAAACATGATGATTTAGTTAAGAGAGTTGAAAAAGAATTTTTAGAAAACGATTTTTTAGTTGAAACAGAAGTTCCTTTGCCTTTCGGAAAAGGTGCTGTTGATGTTTTTGCTTATAATAATGAACTTAAAATTTATATTGAAGTTAAATCAAGTCCTCAATCAATTGATTCTAAAAAAGTTCAATCTCAGTTAAGAAAATACCGAAAATTTTTTGGTAAAGAAAATGTCTATTGTTTAATTTCCCCTGACGCGAAAAATAATCCTAAAATTTGTTCACTGGACAAACGAATTAATTCTTCTTTGGATAATTATTTTTCTAAAATTTAATAAACTTCATTTCTCTCCCTTTTTAATGGGAATTGATTATAGTAAAATTGGATTTAAAGCAGGAATTGAAATTCATCAGCAACTTGATACCAAGAAATTATTTTGTAATTGTCCGTCGGTATTGAGACAAGATGAACCCGATTTTGTTGTTAAGCGAAAACTGCATGCGGTTGCTGGAGAGAGCGGGGAAATCGACGCTGCGGCGAAACATGAGGCGGAGAAAGAACGAGAATTTATTTATGAAGGTTATGATACAACTTGTTTAGTTGAACTTGATGAAATGCCTCCTTATGAAATTAATCAAGAAGCTTTGCAAATTGCTTTACATGTTGCTACTTTTCTTAATGCTAGAATTCTTCCGATTACTCAGATAATGAGAAAAACCGTTATCGACGGCAGTAATACTTCTGGATTTCAGAGGACTGTTTTAATTGCACAAGATGGTTGGGTTATTACTAAATCGGGGAGAGTTGGAATTCAGAGTGTTTGTCTTGAAGAAGATGCTGCGAGAATTGTTAGTAGGAATAAAGATTCTGCGACTTACAGATTAGACCGACTTGGAATTCCTCTTATTGAAATTGCGACTTTTCCTGATATGAAAAATGCTGAACATGTTAAGGAAGTTGCTTTGCATTTGGGGAAAATTTTGAGGAGTTGTAAAATTAAACGAGGGCTTGGAACAATCAGACAGGATATTAATGTTTCAATAAACGGCGGGGACAGAATTGAGATAAAAGGTTTTCAGGATCCTGCGATGATGATTAAAACAATTGATAATGAAATTGCAAGACAGCAATCTGTTATTAGTTCGGGGAAAAAAGTTCATAGTGAAGTTAGAAATGCTTTGCCCAGTGGAGAAACTGAATTTTTGAGACCAATGCCGGGAGCTGCGAGAATGTATCCTGAAACTGATTTACCTTTGCTGAAAATTTCTAGAGATATTATTAATGAATCTAAGAAAACTCTTCCTGAACTTAGAGAAGACATTGAAAAAGATTTGGAGAAGATTGGTTTGAATGAAGAGATGATAAGATTATTGTTTAAACAGAATAAGATTGAAGAGTTTAAGGAATTGTTGAACATTCTTAATGAACCGACGCTGATTGCAAAAATATTATTAGTCCTGCCTCGAGAAATTGCTAGCCATGAAAAGAAAATGGTAAGTGAAGTTGATGAGATTCTGAATAAAGATGTTATTACTTCTGTTGTTGATGCTTTGAGAAATAAAAAAATTTCCAGAGAACAGATTAAAATTGTTTTGGAAAGAATTGTTGAAGGGCAGGAATTTGAAAAAGCAATTGAGTTCAAGAAACACGACAACAACGTCGTTGAAGAAGAAGTTTTGAAAATCATAAAATCAAAACCCGGACTTTCTGAAAATGCTTACATGGGTTTGGTGATGAAAGAAATTAAGGGCATAAATGGTAGGGAAGCTATTGATATGATTAGAAAGTTGGTGAAATAATTTATAAATGGTGTTTTCTAGGCAAATTTATGAATACAAAATATGGAATAATTTCCGATGTGCATAGAGACCCAAGAATAGTTGCACCTGCAATTGAAGTTTTGAAGTCTCAAGGAGCTGAAAAATTAATACTAAATGGGGATATAGGTAATAGTCAAGAATTTGTTGCTTTTGTCGTTAATAGTGCAGGAAAATCAGGATTAGAAACTTATGTGCAACCTGGAAGCCATGAGAAGTTAGAAGACTTTGAACCAGTGATGGAATTCTTCAAAGACAAATATTCAAATTTGATTAATACAGTTGAAAATCAAAAAATTAGTTGTAATGGGCATGAACTTGTTTTCCTTCCAGGTTCTGATTTTAGATGTGGTGGACAATACGCATTAAGTAATCAGGGTTTGCCTTCGAAGATTTGTCGAGACGATAAAAATTTAGTTCGAATAATTAATATGAATGACTTGACAAAATTAGTATCAAATCCTGACAAGACAATTGTTATTTGTCACGTTCCGAGAAAGTTTGATAATATGGAATATGGTATTGATATGGCTGAATTTGGAGAAGTAGAAAATGATTTTGTTATGAATGAGGAAAAAATTGAGAGCGGTTCTATATTCCCAATACAAATTGCTTCACAATTATATAATGCAGGAGCACCAATAACATTAAAGAAAGAAAACCGAGGAAATAAAGATTTAGAAAAAATCTATAATGAATTGGGAATAAGAAAAGCAGTTAGCGGGCATTTTCATGAATCGGGGCATAGAGCTTGTGATAGAAATGGAAATTACGTTTCTGAAAATGAATTTACAGACGAATTATTTTGGAATTCAGGATATTGCGATGCAGGGCAAACAGGAATTTTAACTGTTAGTGATAATAAAGTAAAATATCAAAATATTAATTTACAAGATTATTTGAAATAATTTCTCTCTAATTATGTATTCCCTTTCAAAAGGTAACATTTAAATAATTCTGGATTTCTAGAAAATTATGAAAACGCTTCATGTTAATTTGCAAGATAAGGAGTATTGCCTGTATCCAGAACAAAATACTATTCAGAAATATGGGTGGGTTTTTCCGTCGGAATTTGAAAATAGAACTTTGTTCGTAACTGGGCTTTCGGGCACAGGAAAAACTACTTTTGTTAAAAAAATTTGTAATAAAGAAAATATCCCTTATGCGGGACAGACATTTATTTTACTCAAACCAAATCCTGTGCTTCATCGATCTGCAGAACCGGATTTAATTTCTTTAACTGATTTAACAAAGAAAAAGATTATTGATGGGCATTTTTTATTTCCAACAGATACTGGTCGAGGAGTTGCTTATGCACATAATCAACCGAGATGGGATTATAACTTTGCATTTGGTGATATTAAAAATAACTTACTTTTTGAATTTAGACAATTAGATCCTTGTAGAATTCAAGAATTAATACAGAAAAGATATGCTTCTGGAAATGCTTTTGGTCATACTTTTAATCCAACTATTGAAGAAATCACAACTGGAGAAAATTTACTTTACCAAACAGCGCATAAACTTTTTGAACAAGGTGCTGATGTTTATATTCGAAGAGGATTGAATGGAGTTCCTTGGAGATTTTCTAAATAGCGAAGACACCTAATCGGTTTCTTTCGCTTAATCTTCCCTTTAAATTTGGGTCAATCCTGATAATAAATTTATTAAACTCTTGTTCTGTCTTTTTCTTATGGAAAGAAAATATGCTTTAGATGTAAAATCTGGAGAAAGTATTTTGTTAAGGGGATGGATTTACGAACTTCGTGATTTAGCTAAACTGAAATTTTTTTTACTTAGAGATTCTTCGGGGATAATTCAATGCATTGTAAAAGACAAAAAATTAATGGAGCGATTTTCTGAATTAACTTTGGAGTCTGTTGTTGAAGTTAAGGGACTTGTTAAGAAAGCAGATATTAAAGCGGACTTTGTAAGAAAGGATGCAGAAATTGAAGTTACTGATTTTGAAATTATTAGTCAAGCAGAAACTCTCCCGATTCATGTCAATGAGAAAGCAACTACGACGGAATTCTCGACGAGATTAGATTACAGATTTCTTGATACAAGGAAACCAAAAGTTTTTGCTATCTTTAAAATTAGGTCTAGTATTTACAAAAATATTGTAGACTTTTTTGATAAAGAAAAATTTGTTATAATGAATACTCCTAAGATTACTACGATAGGATTAGAATCCGGAGCAGAATCTTTTGTTGTTGATTACTTTGGAAAAAAAACTGTCCTTGCACAATCTCCCCAGTTTTATAAACAAATGTTTGTCAATGGAGGTTTTGAAAGAGTATTAGAAATAGGGCAAGTTTACAGAGCCGAAAAATCTAACACAACAAGACATCTTACCGAATTTACTGGAGTTGATTTTGAAATGGGTTTCATAAAAGATGAAAATGATATTATGGACATTATAGAAAAGATGTTCAAATATATTCTTTCTAAGGTTAATGAAGAAAGAAAAGACGAGCTAAAATTATTAAACATCGATTTAAAAATTCCTAAAAAAATACCAAGAGTTCAAATGAGTGAACTTAAAAAAATGCTTGCAAAGAAAGGAAAGAAATTAAGTGAAGATGATGATTTGGACGCAGAAGCAGAAAAAATAATTGGGGAATATGCATTGAAAGAATTCGGAGAAGAATTTATTTTTGTAACAAATTATCCTGCTAAGGTAAGGCCATTTTATCACATGCATCCTGAAAAAGATGCAAAAGGAACTAAGAGTTTTGATTTGTTGTGGAGGGGAGTTGAAATTGCTACAGGTGCTCAAAGAGAACATAGATTAAACATTTTACAAAAACAAGCAAAAGAAAAAGGAGTGAAAATACCAAAAATCTACGAAGATATTTTTAGATATGGTGCAATTCCCCACGGGGGTGTTGGATTCGGTTTAGATAGAATAACCCAGAGGATGTTAAACTTAGATAATGTTAGAGAAGCATTATTGTTACCGAGGGATGTTGAGAGAGTAACCCCTTAAACATAAAATTAATAAAGGCTATTTTTTTATGACTAATATGAGATTATTAGAAAATTCTATCTGGAACTTGAATTCTAATTCTAATAATTGTAATAATAATTTAAATAATAACTAAGAAAGTTCATCTTTCTTGGGTTTTTCTATGATTCAAATAAACTTAAGAGATACATTAAATGCTGGGCAGTTTTATGTAGCTGAGCTAAGCGAAAAATTAGGAATTGAAATTAGAGCGTATAAACACGAGATTGCAACAGATACTTGTTTTGAAAAAGCAAATTTATTAAAATGGCCTGCAGAAAGAGTTATCAAAACCGTTCTTTTATCGAAGGAGAAAGATAATTATTTTTACGGATTTGTTTTTCCTGAATTAGGTACAAGAGAAGAACCAAAATATCTCATAAAAAAAGAAATTCTGCCTGGTCTTTTGGGTATTACAAAATCTGATGCTAAACAATTTAGAAATTATTATCCTCCTGGAAAAATAGAGTTTGGAACTTCGACGCCATTTTTACCCGAAGAGCTTTTTGAAGAAGTTGAGAGCAAGGGGAAAAAAACTTTAGCTAAAATTTTCATTCATGATTATCCAAAAATAAATTCTGAATTAGTAGATATTTCTCTTGGAGGTTCTGGAGAAGATGCACATAAAACTTCTTTGCATTTAAATTATGAAAACATTTATTCAATCTTACACAATAAATTCGGAAATAAAATAAATTGGTTTAGTTTCTAAAAATTTAAAAGAGATTAATGTCTAATATTAAAATGAAATTCATATCCATTCAAGAAGCAATGGGAAAAGGTTCTGGGAAAGTAGCTGTGCGCGGGTGGGTTTATCGAGAGAGGGGAAGTAATAAATTCAAGTTTATTGTTTTGCGAGATTCTACAAATATTATCCAGTGTGTTTTGCCGAGCGAAAGATTTGGAAATCAGTGGAAAGATATTGATGGTTTGTTAGTTGAAAGTTCTGTTGAAATCGAGGGAGAAATTAAAAAAGACAGTCGTGCTCCGACGGGTTTTGAAATCAGCGTCGATAAAATAAATATTATTCACAAAGCAGAAGATTTCCCTATCAATAAAGATTTGAACGAAGACCTTTTGGGAGACAGAAGACATCTTTGGTTGCGAAGCAGAAAAATGACTGCGATTTTGAAAATTCGTTCTACTGTCTTGCAGGCGATGAGAGAGCACTGGTTAAAAAAAGGATTTTATGAATACCATAGTCCTGAAATTTTGGGAATGTCGTGTGAAGGCGGTTCAACTTTGTTTAAGATGGATTATTTTGGAAAACCTGCTTACTTGAGTCAAACTTGGCAGTTGCATGCAGAACCTGCAATCTTTGCTCTTGAAAAAATATTTACAATTCAGCCAGCATTTAGGGCTGAGAAATCAAAAACGTCGAGGCATTTAGCTGAACTTTGGATGGCTGAAATGGAAGCTGCTTGGTGGGAATTTGAAGATTTGCAGAATGATGCCGAAGAACTTGTAAAAGATATTGTTCGAAAAGTTTTGGAAACTAATAAACCTGAACTTGAAATTTTAGAAAGGGATGTTAATAAATTAAAACCTGTCTTAACTAAAAAATTTCCTCGTATGACTTATACTGAATCTTTGAAATTGCTTAAGGACAAGAAAAAAATTAATATTAAATGGGGGAAGGATTTGAGAACAATTGAAGAGGATAAGCTTTCTGAATTGTTCGACACCCCAATTATTGTAACTGAATATCCGAAGGAAATTAAAGCATTTTATATGAAAGAACCGACGAAAAATCCAAAAGAGGGAAAAGTTGTTTTGGGATTTGATATGATTGGACCAGAAGGTTACGGGGAATTAATTGGTGGTTCACAGAGAGAAGAAGATATTGAGAAAATTAAAGAGAACTTGAAAAAACAAGGTGAAGATTGCAGTAAATATGAATTCTATTTGGACACTAGAAAATACGGAAGTATTCCTCACGGAGGATACGGAATGGGCGTTGAAAGAATTATCTCCTGGATTTGCGGTTTGACGACGATAAAAGATGCAATTGCTTTTCCAAGAACTATGACTCGATTAGAACCTTAGTAATCTTTAAATATGTAAATTATAATCAATTATTCTATGGGAATTGAAAAAAAATTTCATCATCATAAACTTGATGAAGCAGAAAGAAAATTAATTCATGATCGAAGTGATTTTCCAGTTATTTCTTTAATTGACGCTTTGACGCCAGAGGAAATAACTCAAATAAATAATTCTATTCAATATAAGTCTGAATTTTTAGCTCATTCCTGTCAATTGCAACGACAATGGATACAAAATTTTATGTATTTCTGGGGTGAAAAAAATAAATATGACCCCCGAGAACATGCAGGGGATTGTATGAAAGATTTCAGAGAGAGCACTCATCCATTAAGATATAGAATCTGGTTTGCAGTTCATTATCCTGAAGAAGTTGAAATATTAGAAGATAAAGGAAATTACGATTTAACTAAATCTTTTTTAGAACAAGCAAGAAAAGAATTTGGGATTGCTTATGGAAAAATAAAAAAGAAAGATGATAATTTTTAATCCTTATCTGGATAAAAATGATATTTGCCGACGATAGATTGTCCAAATAAAAATAAAAATAAACATTTTAGAAAATCGATAAATATTTAAAGAGTTAATATTTTTAATATGCAGAGGGAAGATGAAAAAAAGAGAACCAATTCATAGTTTTGTATTGCTATTTGTTTTAGTCATAGCAATTGGAGCAATCTTCTTATATTCTAATTTAAAATTTACTGGTTATGCCACTTTTGGTGAATATACCAATCAATCTTCTTGTGAAGCAGCAGGGCATACTTGGGAAATAATTAATAATGAAACCTGCACAGACATTTCTGGTTGCACTCCATGTACTCCTGGTTGTGTAACTGAATACACTGAAGTTTTATGTGGAGCTGGATGTCAGGCTGATTGTACTAATATTACTAATTGCACTCCATGTACTCCTGGTTGTGTAACTGAATACACTGAAGTTTTATGTGGAGCTGGATGTTTAGAAACTTGTCAAACTTGTGAAACTATTTTAATAAGTGAACAATGTGTTGGAGATGTTTGTGATTCTTCTAATTTAGATTTATGTTTAGATGAAACTACTTGTACAACTGCAACTGGTTATTGGTATGATTCTGTTTGTAATGCTCAAGCTCAATGTGTTCCGACAACTTGTTCTGCTTTAGGAAGAAATTGTGGGAGTGTTAGTGATGGATGTAGCGGAACATTAAATTGTGGAAGTTGTAATTCTGGTTATACTTGTTCAAGTAGCGGAACGTGTCAGGTTCAACAATCTGAAACAGAAGCCCCAAAATGTGGTAATGGAAATTGTGGTGTAGATGAAGATTGTTTAAATTGTCCTTCTGATTGTGGTGTTTGTATTTCTGGAGCAGTAGTTGGTGATTGTGTTCCAAATTGGGAGTGTGGTGAATGGCAAGAATGTATTGATAATAATCAAATAAGAATATGCAATGATCTTAGTCAATGTGATGTTTCTGCATTAACTATGACTGAATCACAATCTTGTGTTTCTCCTATAGTCACAACAGAATCAGAAGCAACATGTTCTGATGGAATTAAAAATCAAGATGAAACAGGTGTTGATTGCGGTGGTTCTACTTGTCAAAGTTGTAGCATCTTTGTAATGGCAGGTAGTGCTATTAGTGGTCCAGTTCTTGCAGGAAAAGACTTCTTATTCGGAAGTATTCCAAGAACAATAGTTTCAACATTAGTCTTGCTATTGCTTATTGGTGGAGTTATTGCATTCAAAATTCTTTCAGATAAGGGATTTACTGTTAAAGAATTTACTACTAAGATAACAAAATTCAAGGATAAATTTCTTAAACAGAAATTTGATAACTTGCCTAAATCTGAAAACGCTGGCGGGTATTAATTTTTTCTTTTTACTTTCTTAACCTTTATATTTATCTTTGATTATAATTTTATTGTTTCCTTGAGACTCTTTTGATTAACACCAAAAAGTTTTAAAGCGTTTTTTGATTAATGTATCTATGAAGATTTCAGATATAGAAATTAAATGGCTCGGGCATTCTGGGTTTTTAATTAAGAATCATAAAATAATCTACATTGATCCTTACAATATCAAAGATGGTTCTGAAAAAGCTGACATAATCTTAATTACACATAGTCATTACGATCATTGTAGTATTGCTGACTTGAATAAAATAATGAAGGAAGGAACTAAAGTTTTGCTTACTGCTGATTCACAAAGTAAAATCACACGTTTTAATTTGCCCATAGACATCCAAGTTGTTGAACCAAATCAGGAATTGTCCTTTGGAGATATTAAAATTTCTACTTTACCTGCGTATAATATTGACAAGCCTTTTCATCCGCAAGGGGAAGGTTGGGTTGGTTACATAATTAAAATAAATGGTATAATCATTTATCACGCAGGAGATACTGATTTTATACCTGAAATGCAAAAATTAACTGGACATAAACAGCCAGAGAAGAAATTCATTGCTCTATTGCCTATTGGCGGTAAGTTTACTATGAATGTAGAAGAGGCTGCAGAAGCAGTTAAACTCATACAACCAACAATTGCTATTCCAATTCATTACGGAAGCATAATTGGAGCAAGAGAAGACGCAGAGGAATTTGTTAAATTATGCAGTCAGTTTAATATTGAAGCTAAAATTTTGGAAAAAGACTAATGGATTTATTTACTAAACGAAAAAAAGATGTTCTTTCTAAACTTGATAAATCTCATATCGGTAAATGGGATGAGAAGATTGCAGAACTTTGTGACAAGATAAATTCTCTTGAAAATTATTACACAACATCTTCTTGTTCTGGCAGAATCATTTTAATGATTGACCAAGAGAAAAAAGGCGAAGATTTGTTTGTTTTTGTTTCTCACGATAAAGTTTCTTTTGATAAATTAAAGGAGGAATTGAATTCAGCGTTAAAGAGAAATCAGAAAATAAAATTTAAATTAGAGTCTTGCATTCTTCATATCAATTGTAAAACCTTGGAAGACGCAGAGAAACTTTGTGATAAAGGAAAACTTGCTGGTTGGAAAAAATCAGGAATTATCGGAATGAAAAACGGAATTACTGTCGAATTAAACAGCACAGAGAAATTAGAATTTCCAATAATACGAAATAAAAAGATTTTAGTTGATGACGAATTTTTGAAAATTGTCGTCGAGGAAGCTAATAAAAAGTTGGAAAAAGTTTGGGGGAAGGTGGGGAAGTTAAGTGGGACGATATAGCATTTGCTAAATAAAATAGCAATCTAAATTAAATGAGAAAATTTTAAATTAAAATTTAATTCTTATATAGTTTAATTAAAATTCTTACTAATGTGAAGTAGAAAAATATTTCGAACATTTTCTCACGCTCCTAGATCGGGCAGAAAAAAGTGAATTAAAATTCGTTTGTGCCATTATAATTTTGAATCTTTAAAGTATTAATATTTTTCTGTTTAAGTTAATGAATAATTCTTTAAAATAACTACTCCTCCGAGAATATAATTGTTTAAAAATAAGAAGCGCCTCATTTTCTTAATATTAATTTAAACGTCAAGTAGATTAAACTAATATTCGTCGGTGAGGCACTCTTTCTTTACAAATAAATGGAAATGTGTGAAATATTTAAACATTTCGTTGGAATAAAATACATTTCCAATTTGCTTAGCAAATGAAAAAATATAATGACAAAGGAGGAATAAAAGAATGGTATTAGATTTTGCAAAAGAAGCAGTTGATAACGCTTCAACACATAGCATTAACTTCGATGAATTAAGGGCTGGAAAAGCTAACATCAAGGTTGTTGGTTGTGGTGGATGCGGATGTAACATGGTAACTTGGCTTTACAATAAAGGTATCAATGGTGCTACTGTATATGCAACTAACACTGATGCACTTCACTTAAGTGTTTCTAAATCCGATGAGAAAATTCTTATTGGTAAGGAATTAACAAGGGGTCTTGGTTGTGGTGGTATGCCTCAAAGAGGTAGAGAAGCTGCAAAAGAAGCTTTGGCTGAATTGAAGAAAGCAGTTGGTGGTGCAGATATGGTTTTCTGCTTAGCAGGTATGGGTGGTGGAACTGGAACAGGAGCTGCTCCGGTAATCTCTCAAATTGCTAAAGAATCTGGAGCCGTTGTTATAGGGGTTGTCACAATGCCTTTCGAATCAGAGAGAGCAAGAATTGACAAAGCAGAATTTGGTCTTCAGGAATTAAGAGAAGTCACTGATACAACAATTGTATTGGACAATAATAGATTAGTTGATATTGCAGGACAATTGCCTATTGAACAGGCATTTGCTGTTGCTAATGAACTTGTCAGTACAATGGTTAAGGGTATTGTTGAAACAATTACATTACCAAGTTTAATCAACCTCGACTATGCAGACGTTTCAGCTATCATGAAAGACGGTGGTGTTGCAGTTATTGGAATTGGAGAAGCAGATACACAGAACAAAGTTATGGAAGCTGTTCAGCAGGCACTTACACATCCTCTACTTGACGTGGATTACAAGGGTGCTACTGGAGCTTTGATACATGTTACTTGTGGACCTGATTTGAAGTTGGAAGAATTCGACTTAATCGGTAGAGTTGTTTCTGAAAACTTAAATCCTGAAGCTAATGTTATTATTGGAGCAAGAATCAGTAAAGAATTCACTGGAAAGGTTCGAGTTATTACAATAATGACTGGAGTTAAATCTCCATATGTTTTAGGAAAAGATTTCGAAGAAAAAACATCAAACAAGCCTTCAAAGGAAATGTCTGACCTTGGTATTGAGGTTTGGAGATAGTAACTAAACAAGGAATTTTATTTTTTTATTTTTTCCTTTATTTTTTTAAGAATTATTCAACCTTTTTTTTTTTTTTTATTTGAACATTTCCATATTTGTTAAAATACAGGATTCTATCTAAATCTATTTTTGCTCTTCTTGTTCTTGGCTTTTCATATTCGTAGCCGATTGGGAGAATTGCTTCGACATTTACGTTTTCCGGGATTTTTAATTCTCTTTTGATTTGGTCTTCTAAGAAATATCCAACCCAGCACGTCGATAATCCATATTCAATTATTTTTAATAAAAAATTTTCTATTGCTGCTCCTGCTTGTTGTCTGCAATAAACTTCTCCTTTTTCTCCATAAGCAGTTGTCGGACGTAACGGATTTGAACATACAACGACGACAAATTTTGCTTTTGTGATAAAATCTTGTTGACACGCTTCTGCTATTTTGCTTATTTTTTCTTCTTCGTCAATAAGGATAAATTTTATGGTATAATTTCCTCCGGCCATTGGAGCAAATCTTGCAGCGTCGATACACTCAATAATATTTCTCCAGTTTGGTTTTTTGTTGTTAAATTTTCTCACGCTCTTTCTGTTTTCAATTGCTTTACTTAGTTCCATAACTTGAATAAGAAAAAGAATTATAAAAATGTTTGGTTCAATAAATTTATAAATTATATTTTTCTTAATTTGTTATGACAGAAATAGGAAATTTCAGCACAGATAAAAATTCAGGAGAATTTTCATAATGGCATCAACACCACCTGGCGCACAGAAAATGAAGCTGGATTATAACATCGACAGAAAAATCTACGATGATTTTGCAAAAGCTTGTAGCAGAAAAGGTTTTGCTCAGCAAGTTATTGTAGAAAAATTAATGGCTAAGTTTAATCAGACTGGACAGATTTAATCAATCTTCCCGCATAGAATAGCTTTATCATTTTTCTCGTCTATAAATAATGAAATTTCTTTATTTCCTTTAATCTGATTTTCATAGAGATTTCTAATCTTCCAATAATCTTTGGGTTCTATATTATAACGAAGAACAATCTTTCCCGCTTCAACTTTTTTTAAATTTTGGATAATTTCATTTTGTTCATTTTTGCAAGTTGATAATATTTTATATCCCGTTAAAAAATTTGAAGTAATCTTTTTATCCGATAACAAAACGGGTTTATTCAATGCTAAAATTGAAGAATTGAATTTATTAGATAATTCTGAAATCAAATCAGCGACGATGATTGTCGGGTCTATTACATAGAGATAATCGTTCCCCCCCGCCCGCCCTCGCGGAAGTTGTTTTTTATTTTTGGGAATTATTTTTTCTTTTGAGGGAAGTGAAATCACAGAAACCTCGTTCTGTTTTAATTCATTGAAGTATAATGTTAATCTATTTAATTGCTGATTTAGGGAGATAAATTCTTTCTCGTATTTTTCATCTAATTTTTCTGTATTTGTGAAAGGAGGAATTTCAATTGCAATTTTTGGTGTAATCGGTGAAAAAATCTCAAGAATTTTTTTAATTGATGGTTTTATATTCTCTAGAGTTCTTTCTGCTTTTTCAGGACGTTCTGTATCGCAAAAGATTATCTCTGGCTGGAATTCTTTTATTTTTTCGACTGCTTTTTTTGAAAGAGCGTCAGCAACTAAAACTTCAACATTCTGAATTTTAAGTTTCTTCAAATTGTCAATCAAGATATTTGCACTGCTTTTATTAGATTCAATTGCTAGAACTTTTTTACAAACTTTTGAAAAAGCAAAAGTTTGACCTCCGATTCCAGCGCCGATTTCAACTAATTTTTCACATTTTAATTTATCGGCGCGATAAGTAGCAACGACTTCAGGAGTTGCAAATCTTAAATATTTTTCTGGGACTTGTAATTTATCTTGGTAAAGAATTGGTTGTTTTTGTGAACGTGTCATAAAGAAAATTGGGAAGAGGAATTTTTAAATTTTTAATTACGCCCCGGATAAGCCAGCTCGCAAGCCCACTCGAATTTTTTTAATTTGACTTCGTTGATTTCATCTCGTGAACATTGCTCGTCGAACCTAGGTTCTCGTCATGTAAATACGCCCCGGATAGGACTCGAACCTATGACCCTCTGATTAACAGTCAGATGCTCTAACCAACTGAGCTACCGGGGCTCATGCTGATAACAATTTGAGAAAAAGATGATATTTAAAATTATTCTTTAGCTTTTTTGCCTTTCTTTTTTGGTTCTTTCAACCCTAAATCTTCTATTGGTCGAACTTGATGTTTCTCCAGGTAACTATAAACATTTGCTTGCTTCGCCCCTTGAATAATTGAAACAACTGCATCTTGCGCATTTTTTATTTTTTCAGGAGCACCAATGACTCCTACTTCATTATCTTTAATTTCAAAATAACATCCTGTTAAATTATTTAATGTCCTTAACGTTTTTCCTCCTGTTCCAATAATTCTTGCTCTTACTATTTCCAAATCTTTTCTTCTTGTGAAATCTTTTATATTCAAAATTTCAAATAAAAAATCATCTCTCTTTATCATCAATGCAACATCCACAGGGAAATCAAAATCAAGGGCATTAATTACTTTCTCTCCGATAAATTCATCTTCAGGTTTTCCTTCTATTGTTACTTCTTTTTCTCTTATTATTATTTTTAATTTTAGAATTCTTTCTAGCTTTAGTCTATTGTCGCTTATTTTTTCTAGATTGTCAACATTAATTATCATTTTATTATTAAGAGATTATGGGTTTTAAAATTTCTGTTTAGAACTCTGATTTTTCTGTCTTTAGATGTCCGTTCTTTTTCAGCCATTCGATTTGATTCGGTTTGTATTTGAGAATTACATCGCCTTTGTCTTTGTCAAGTTCCCAAGGTTCTACAATCACGACGTCGCCAGGTCTTAACCAAAGTTTTCTTTTTAATCTGCCTGGGACTCTTGAATTTCTTGTTTTTCCGTCGGAACAACTCACCATCATTTTATTCCCGCCAAGTCTCTGTTCTATAACTCCTATAACTTCTTCTCCTCTTGGTAATGGGGCTCTGCTTACAATTTGTTGTTCCCCGTTTACTTCTTCATTAATATCTACAAATTCTTCGTCAGGCATAGTTCTATATTTGAAATCTTATTTATAAAATTAGTTATTTTCTTTTTTTCTTAATTTTTGCTTCTTTCTTTTTTTGAGCGAGGATTATTGAGAAACATCCTAGTGCAGACCCAGAAGCATAAACAAGAATAAGAAACCAGTTAGTTGTTACGACTACTCGTTCAATTACAAAGAAGTTTAACAAAGTTACCAAAATCGTTACAAATGACGCCTGGAGTGCCTGTAATCTTCCCACGAATAGATAATAAAGCGTTATCAAGATATCTCCGACTATTCCTAATACAAACATAGTGATTATTTCTGTTATCATATTTTTTGCCCCCTGGCGGTTCTTCTTCCATTTTTGTTTTATTTAGCTTGAAATTTTTTTTAATTTTAATCAACTTTATCACCGATACAATTGGAAGCAAAAATTGGATATATAAATCTTTTCGGTTACAACAGAACAAGTGCGAGCGGTATACCTTCAATTTCTTTTATTCCTTCTTTAGCTATCAAACCAATTTTTAATGCTATATCAACAGAATTTTTTCCAACTATATTGAATGTTGCATCTTCCATTAATTGGTTTTTTATGATTTCTATAAGTTCCTTTTCGTTAACTTCTTTTCCCTTGTAGAAATTTTCTTTTACATCTAATTGGAATTTTTCGTTTTCGAATTTTTTTCCTATAAGTTCTTTATCGCATATAGCGACTATATCTCTGTAAGATTTCAAAATGTTCACAAATATCATAATAAAAAATAAAATAAAGAATTAATAAATCTATTTCTTTCCCATCATTCTGCAGACAGTAGTTCCGCATTTAGGGCATTTACCTTTCATCATTGTAGTGCCTCTAGCAGTTTTAGTCTCTTTTCCGTCTTTCATTTGCACTTTTGCCTTGCACTTAACACAATAAGCTTCAACCATTTTTCCTCCTTATTTGAAAATTTATTTTACAAATTCTATGAATCTGTATAAAATAGAAATTAATTATACTTTTAAATGTTTGGAAAAATATTTTAAGTTTGAAATTATATAATTCTATGAAGGAATTAGGTAAATTATTAGATTCTTTGAATGTTTTGAAGTCTATTGAAATCTTAGACAATTTTTTAATTAATCTTTATCATCAGAAAAGCAAAGTTGAAATTGGGAAAATTAATATGAACTCTTACAAAACTTTTCGAGAGATTTGTTCAAAAATTTATTTTTTTGAAACGAATAAAGAAATGTTATTCAATCAGATAAAAATTATCCAGCAAGATACTCCTTCTTGTTCTGTTCCTTTATATCTTACTTCTTACAGAGTGTTTTGCTCCACAAGCTAAGCAATTAATAAATGTTAATCGGTCTTCTTTAATTAATTCTGTATCTGGCTTCCCACATTCTTTGCAAATAACAAATTCTTTTACATACTGCTGAATTTTTTCGTTTATCTTTGCCGAGGGAATTTTATTGTTTAACACTAATCTTTCGCTTTCTTTTTGCCCTGAAACTGCAAGTTCTTTTAATAAAAATTTTAAAAAATGTTCTGGATTTCTTCGGATGTAAGATATAATCTGTGAAAAGTTTGTAACTATTGTTTTCTTTCCTTCAAAATGTCCTTCAGCTTTTGGGATTTCAAATCTTTCTCCAGAAGTTTCTGGTTTCTTTATTTTACTATAAGCTTCGTTGAGTAATTGTTCATATGACTCCATGAAAAATAAAGAGAGAATGAGTTTATAAATCTTAAATTGAAATAAATTTTATGAAACATTCGATTAATGTCGGGGGATATAAAGGAACCTTAAAGGAACTTGCAAAATCTGAAGGAAAAATGAGATATGATTATTTGGCAGAGTCTTATGGACATAAAGCAGATGATTTAATGGAGCAGGCAGAGGCAGATCGGAATCGCGGGAATGTTGAGTTAGCAAGTCAACTCGAATTAGTTGCTCAAGATCTTTATCGAGCGAGAGATAGAATGAAAAATATAATCTGGGAAAAAATTTGCAAGAAACATATGAAATATTATTAATTTATTTTATCCAAGCCATCTTACTTTTCCAGGGCGAGGTTCGAATATGATTCCTTCTTCAAGAAGTTTTTTAATTTCCTGGTTTATCATATCAGGAGAGACATCTCTTAGTGTCAGGATTATTGAATCAATTTCTATCCCGCCATCTTTTTCTCCTTCTTTTATTCTTTCGAGGATTTTATCTTTAACTGCTACAATTTGTTCTTTTGCGAGTGGTTTGGTATTTTTATTTTTCTCTTTTTCAAGTTCGAGTTTTCTTATAAGAAGATATCTTGTGTCTTGTTCTTTTATTATTTCTGGGGCGATGTAAGTTTCATTGTTGAAGTTTCTTAAATTTCCGATTATCAAAACAGTCTGCCCCTGCACGACATCTTTGAATTTGTTTACGTCATCTCCAAAATATTTAGCTTTTATCTGCCCGCTTCCGTCGTCAATTGTGAGGAAACAATATTTTTTCTCTCCATCACTTTCATATTTGTCTATTATGTTTCCGATTATATTCACCCGAATTATTTTTCTGTCTCCGAGTTCTAAAAAACCAAATCTTTCTCCGTCAAATATAGGTTTTCCTAAAAGTATATCTCCAATTCTAAATTTGTATGCAACGTTTCGTTTAAATTGATCTGTCATTTTTTATTATTTTTAATGCTTCTTCTAAATTGTTTATTCTATAATGTTTTACAGATAGTTTATTTAAAAGATAATCCATTTTTTCATCGATATTTTTTTGAAACACTGGGTCGGTTGCACGAATTCCATCTTCTTTGAGAAATTTTGGATTTATTGAAACCTTGAATAAAAAACTATACTCTCTTATTTTCTCATCGACAAAATTTTCTATTAGTTTATTTTCTCCACATTTATTCATATAATAAGCATAACTATCTAATACACTTCTGTCACAAACAAGTATTTTACATTTGTTTAAACTTTCTAATTCTTTAGTATACTGATTGTAAATTATCCATTCTTGTGCTTCTTTTGAAGTTTGTTCATTTATGGGTAATGGGCATAATCTTGCTATTTCTCCAAGAAATTCTGCATTTTTATTTTGTTTTTTTAATTCATAAACTAACCCATGGGCGAGAGTAGTTTTTCCTGTTCCGTGAGTTCCAATAAAAGCAATTTTTTTCATAACATCTCCTTTAATATTTTAAAAAAATGAATATTGTTTTTAAAGATTTATTTACTCAACTAACTGCTCGACCGACTTACATAACCTCTTTTCGGGGAAAAAATTTCTCCAGAGATTCTTAATTTTTCTATCGCAGTTTCTATTTCTGATTTTTCCATTTTTCCCTCGAGTTCTTTTTCAATATCTTCTAAAGGAATCATTTTTCCAACTTTACTTTCTAAGTCAATTATTACATCTCTTACAGTCATTATCTTCCCTCGCTGAGAAGATGAAAATCTTCCTGAAATTTTATCTATGTCGAAAGTTTTTGATTCGTAATCGTAACCGACTTGCATAAGATAATATTTCATTAATTCTATTGAAATTTTTGCGTCTTCTCTTGTTACTTTTTTGCTCAATCTTATTTTAGCCGAAGCTTCTGCCATTCTGATGAGTGCCTGCAACTGACGAGCAGAAATTGGGATAGGACGCAAACCTGATTCAACGGCGACTGGTTTGTTTCTTAATTCGACATAGAAATTTTTTATTTCTTCTACTGCATCATTTGTAAGTTCTGGTTTTATTTTTTGTTTTGCATATGCGACGTATTTTCTGAAAAGTTCTCTTGGGATGAACATTCCTTCTCCTTCTTTTTGATGTTCGTGAAGAACATGTTCTGCAATTCTCTCGTCTTTTTGTCTGTCGGGGATGTCTCTTAATGTGAATATAATATCAAATCTGTTAATCAGCGTCGGAGGTAAATCAATCTGCTGTGCAATTGGCTGGCTCGGGTCAAATCTCCCGAATTTGGGGTTCGCTGCAGCTAACACTGAAGTTTCTGCACGGAGAGTTGCTTGAACATTTGCTTTTGAAACTGTTATTGTTTGCTGTTCCATTGCTTCATGCATCGCACTTCTGTCATTTGGATCCATCTTTTCCAATTCATCGATACAAACAAGACCTTTATTTGCAAGAACCATTGCTCCTGCCTCTAAACTCCAGCCACGTAAATATTCATCTCTTACAACCGTTGCTGTAAGTCCTGCTCCTGATGCTGATTTACCGACGACATATCTTCCTTTTGGTGAAATGTTCGCCATAAAACCAAGTGTAACTGACTTTGCAACTCCCGGGTCTCCTATTAATAAAATATGAATGTCTCCTCTGCTTTTTTGTCCGTCTTTATGTGTCTTTTGAACTCCGCTAAATAATTGAAGAACTAATGATTTTTTTATTTCGTCATACCCCCAAATACTTGGTGTTATACTTTTCGCAAGGTTGTCAAATATTAATGGATTTTCGGCGAGTTCAAGAATTTGCCTTTCGTCTTCTTCGGTTATATCTAATTCTTCAAAAGTTTCTTCTAAGGGGATTATATTATTTGCTTCAATTGCTAGTTCAAATCTCGTCGATAAACCGCCTGTTTGTAATGGAATTGGAACTTCTTTTAAAACTCCGATTATTTTTATTCTGCTTCCAGGAGTTGTCTTTTCTTCCATTTTTGGTTCTACTAAATCTTCTTTGACAAATACGTTCATTCTCTTTGGTTGTTCTCCTCCTGATAATGATTCTGGTGCTTCTTCTACGACGAGTCTTTGTGTGTCAACCATTTCTTTGCTGATTAATTTGAATCCTGCTCGTCGACCGCAAGAACATCTCGGGGGTTCTCTGAATTTTTTTTCCATTTGCAGGACAGACATAACTGTTCCACAGCTTGGACATTCGAATTTTGCATTTACTACTTGTGGTCTTACATCTGAAGCTTGTCTGATTATCCCCTCGATTACAATCATTTCATTCAAATGTTTTGAACGGATGTTTCTTACTTTTATTTCATGACTTTTTGGGACATTAACTAAACGAACCCTGACGTTTTTTATCAGCCCAGATTCTTCTATTCCAAGTTCGATTATTCTTAATCCATCTTCTGGATTAGAAAGGATTTCATCAGAGAGTTTGCTTGAGAATTCTGTTAGTTTCATAAAATCAATTGCTATAACATTTATTCCTTTCCTTATTGATTTTCCAATGTCTTTTTTATAAAAATCAAAGAATTTCTTTGCTTCAATTATCAAATCCTCTGTTTTTGACTTTTCTGATTTTCCCTCTTCGGTCATGTTTTAAAAATGGGATTTTTCTTTAAATGGATTTCTATGATTTGAAATAGAATTAGTTTTTGTAACAAGAGAAATAATAAGAACCAGTATTACTCCCACCTGTATTTACCATTGTGTACCCGCTTCTACAAGCACAGGTATCCCCACTACAATATGCCGGTTCTCTTGCATCTCCACAACCGGAACTCCAACGACGACAAATCCCATATAATCCTGTAGCAATAGGAGATGGAGCCCAGCTAGTTTTACAATCTGTTCCAATACAAAATCCCTGTGCTGTTATGGTTGTTCTATTAATTGATGTTATTGTAGTTGTTCCTATGATTATCTTTCCAGAATCTCCCAAATTTATATCTCCAGAAGGGATAGTAAATCCTCCTGAAAAATCAATTTCTCCAGTACTATGCCCGAAAGTTGATGGATTTGAAGTTCCGTAAGCATAAACACCGACGGCAACTAATACTAAAATTCCAAGAACTATAAATGTATAAAGCAACCGGTTAGAAAAATTAATCTTAATTGTCAACTCTTTTTTCTTTTCCATAATTAGACATAGGAATTTCTTTTTTTTAAATGTTTTTATGCTGCGTATCTAGAGAAATAATTATACTTCTGATAAGAATCAATATGTCGAGAAAATGGAATCACTTTTTTTATCTGATTATTTGGGTTTTGTAATTGATTGTTTGATATCTTAGTTGCTACTTCTTTTATTTCCAGCAATTTCTGAATTTTTTCTTTTGTCATTTCATTTTCATAGAAAACTATTCTGCAATTGTTCCCACATTCCCTGATTATTTCTCCGATGTATTCTCCCTTGTTGTTAAGGATTCTATAAGTCCCTGTTGTTTTTTGATAAACTGTGTTAACATCAGCGTTCCATCTAAGTGTCATCAAATCATCTTCTCTTAACTCGTTTACTAAAGTTTTTCTCATACCCTCTGCTAGAAAAAGATGTTTAAAAATGTTACTATTAAGTGATAACTTTATTTTTTTGACAGAAAAATCTTCTTAATTAATTATTTTTATAGAAATTTATTGTTTGTAATTTTTCAATGCTTCTTTAACATTCTTCAGAAGCTGGTCCATAGAATCTTCCAACTGCTGTTTGTTTTTTGTGCCTGTGCAAACGAGTTTACCGTTGCTGAATAAAAGGAAAGTTGCGTTTGGTTCTATTAATTTGTAGACTAAACCTGGAAATTGTTCTGGTTCATATTCTGTGTTCTGCATTTCTAATGCAAGGAAATTAAGATTTAATTTGAGGTTTATTGTTCCTGATGCGACAATATTTTGGACAGTTATTTTTGGTTGGGTTGTTATATTAACATTTATTTTCTTCAATTGTTTGATAACTGCGTCGATTACTTCTCTGACTTGTGTTGTTGACTTTGTTCCTGTGCAAACGAGATTCCCCGATGAGAAAACTAAGACTGCTGATTTTGGTTCTTTAACTCTTAAGACAAGTCCTGGAAAAGTTTCAGGATTATATTCTGTGTTTGGTTGTGTTCTTGCTAATTTTGGTAATGGCACTGGTTTTCCTAAAGAAGCAGTTGCAACAATATTCTGTATTTTATATGTACTTTCTGAAGCCATTGTATCTATATTTAAGAAAAAAATCCTTTATAAAGGCTTCGTCGATAAGAACGCACTATAATTATCCGTATTGCCAGTTTCTTTTTTGCTTTTCAAAATCTTTTTCAACTTCTTTCAAGGTCGTTACATCTGATGCGGATTTGTCTGGACGCAGAGCAGTAAATCTGGGGAATCTTAATGCGAAACCAGATGAATACGTCGGTGATTTTTGAATTTCCTGATAAGTGACTGACATAACTATCTTCGGTTTTATTGTGACATTTTTTCCTTTTTCTTCTTTGATTAATGGTTTTATTTTTTCTGTCAAACTTGAAAATGAAATTCCTTCCTCTTCTTTTTCTTTAAATCCTGTTCCAACTTTTCCAATTTCTAAATATTTATCTCCATCTTTACATGAGAGTATAAAACTTGAAATCCAGCCCGAACGTTTTCCTGTTCCGTATTCTCCGCCAGTTATGACTAAATCTAAATCTCTTTCTTCTGGTTTTATTTTCAGCATGTTACCAACTCTTCTACCGGGTTCATAAGGGGCTTCAAGATTTTTCATCATAACTCCTTCTTGATTATCTTTTAATGCTTGTTTGTAAAATGCTTCTGCTTTTTTTTCATCGTCGGTAATTATTTGTTTTGAGTGAATTATCTTGTAAGGGTGGTTTTCAATTATTTTTCTTGTAAGTTCTGTTCTTTTTTTGAATGGTTCGTGTAGCAGAGATTTTCCTTCATAATAAAGAATATCAAAAACGTTTACTTCAACTGGAAGTTCATTTTGGATTTTTTGAATATCATATTTTCTTCTTATTCTTTGACTTATACTTTGGAATGGTTTGTATTCTTTTGTTTTTTTATCAAAGCCGACTGCTTCGGAATCAAGAATTAGTGAATTTCCTTTTACATATTTTTTTATACATTCTATCACGTCGGGGAATTGTTTTGTTACATTTTCTAATCGTCGTGTGAATAGTGTTATTTCTTTTCCTTTTTTGTGGATTAACAATCTGAATCCGTCGTATTTGTATTCAACGGCGCAAGGTTTGCCGACCATTTCAAAACCTTCTTTTATGGTTTTGGCTTTTTCTGCAAGCATTACTTTTATTGGCTTTCCAATTTCAAGATGAAGTTTTCCTAAATCTTTTTCATTGCCTTTTCTTGCTAAATCAAATACGACTGCTAAGTCATTTGTCTTGTTTATTGCGTCTTGAACTTTCTGTGCAGATTCTTTTTCTCCGTCGAAGAATGCTTTGTTCATTGCTTCTCGAATTGTGCTTTCTTGGATTCCAATTCTTAAATCTCCAATTAAAGTTCTTGTTAAATAAAGTGCTTCTATTGGTGATGCTGAAGCAAGCAACTCTGTTATTAAAGAAATTTTTTTATCCACTGTGCCTTTTCCCTCTAGCTCTGGGAGTTTTTTAAAATTTTCAAGAACCTTTTCTGTTGTTAGACTTTTATTGCTTTGTAATGTTGACTGCCTTTTATTTTTGGTTAACTTTTCTGCAACTTTTCCCAAATCTCCGATGGATTTCCATTCTTTTACAACTTTTTCTTTTCCTGTTCCTGTTGATTTTGAAATTGCTTTTATTGCTAACTGGCTACTTATCCCGATTTTCTTTTCATTATATTCGGGGTAAATATCTCCCAGCAATAAATACAAAACTTCTCTATCTGATTCACGCAGTTCTTTTAAAAATTTAGAAAGGATTTCTGTTTTTTCCAGTCTTTTTGTCGTCGATGAAAGAGATTCATACAACTCAGCAAGTTTTCTATATAACATAGCGCAGACACCTCTGGTTTCTTTTATTTAATCTTCCCACTAAATTTGTGTTCATGACTGATTCACCTTTCTTATTAAAAGAAAAAAGAGTTTTTAGACTTTTTTAACAAGAATAAAATTCCTATTAAAATTGGAATAAATGAGATCACTATTAATGAAACTATTTCTCGATAAGTATTCCAGACAATAATTGTTCCAAGTCCTGCTAGAATGAAAAAAATTCCCCCGATTCTTGGTTTAAACCACGCTGTAACTAGGCAACTTATAAAAATAAACGACGGAAGTAGATGAATTAAAAATCCAATTCCAATCGGAGTATCTAATGCAAATAAACTAATAAATAATATGTAAGCAATACTCAAAATTCTAGGAATCCAAATAAGTTTTTTCTTTTTTATTCCCTCTTTTTTATGTTTCATTATTCTTTTCTTCTTGATTTCTTTGCTGCTGAAGTTAATCCTCTCATTGCTCTTTTCTTATTTCTTGGTTTTGTTATCCAGTTCATTGTATTATCGTTTTTTATTTCTGGTCTGTTTGCATCGACGAGAATTACCTCAAAGAAATAATTTATTCCATCTTTTCCAATTTGGTAAGAATTAAGGACTGATAAATTTTTGAATTTTTTTGCTGCTCTTTGTTCTGCAATCCATTTGTAACTCATCTTTAGATTTTTGTTAGTATGCATTCTTTTACTTCTTCTTGCTTTTACTGGTCGTTGTCTTTTGTGTCCGCCTCTTTTTACTCTCACTCTGATAACTACAAATCCTTTTTTCGCTTTGTAACCAAGAGCTCTTGCTCGATCTAATCTCAATGGCTTTTCAACTTTTGTAAAAACTTCTCCCTTTCTCCATTCAACCATTCTTTTCCTTAAAGTTTCTACATCTGGTTTTTTCCATGCTTGAGCAATATGATGATACATTCCGTTTGTCATAATTTATTTAGAAAAAGTTTATTTTTAAAGCTTGGGGTTTGATTGTTAATTGATAATTTGGTGCGTCCGCTTTAGAATTTAATGAGGCTGCACAGTGAACGACACCTACGGTTTCTTTACACTCATTTTCCCTTTAATTTGGTGCATCTAATTTTAGAATTTAATGAGGCTGCACAGATTTGAACTGTGGACCCCTGCCTTTCTGATATTTTTATTCTTATCAAGCGTGACCCTATTTCAAGGGAAAGTTTGATAAAAGACAAAACCTATCGG